>Ga0065711_1006166_pt1 | contig 40220 bp, 32 predicted proteins | sample Hoacrofraction12_FD_59098 | JGI IMG/M metagenome (GOLD analysis project Ga0065711, IMG submission 59098) | Hoatzin crop microbial communities from Cojedes, Venezuela - Epithelial fraction 12 v2 (version 2) | ecosystem: Host-associated > Birds > Digestive system > Esophagus > Crop | place... | reverse complement strand
GGGGGGGGGGGGGGAAGGAGGCAACGAAGACTCTCCTCTTTCATCTTTTAATGAGAAAATAGAGAATTGTTTTCTTTCTGAATGGCCAGGGCTAATTGAAGCCCGGCGCTCTGCTCGGGCTGCGGGGCGGGTGGGTATCGGTTCCCAGGGCCCGCGGGGAGCGCGGGGCGCAGCAGTGGGTAAGCTGCCCTGACAAAACTTCCTGCTGCAATTAGTAAAAGCGTGTGTTCGGATTACGTGCTTTATTAGGGGAGCTAATTATGAAGTTTATCGGCGATGGGACGTGGCTTGGCTCTGTGCTGCGGCACCCCTCCCCAGGCGAAAGGGGAGAGCTGCTCCAGCCTGGGAAGGACAAAGGGATCTGGCGTGTCGCTTGTAATGGATTCAGCAGAAAATGTCCCTTGAATCCAGACCAGGAAAACCAAGAATACAAAGCCTCTTTCTGACTGAGCTCTTTTCTTTCCTTCTCATCCCTTCCCTCCTAGCCTTTAAAAAATATAAAAAAATAAGATCGCAGGTCCTATCAAATGGCAATGCCCAAAATCGCTGTAAATTAGGAAACCCTGCGATGTCCCCTGTCAGTCTCTCCTACAGCAGGGCAATACTCTGCAACCAAAATCTGCTCCGTGGTGAAACATCCACTAAATTAGTCCAGTAGCAAGTCAATTTTCTTTTCCTTTTTGATTAATGTAAAAGAGCAAAAGACAAAGCGGGGACATTATCTTGCTAGAAATGAAAAACATCCTTGCAAAATTTCCCCTATTTGGCACGAATTAGAGCAGAAGAAAACACACCACGGGAGTCCAACAGATCTTCCAGGATTAATAATTATATTCACTAGCAGTTCAGCATTTTCTTGTAAAATTAAGTTCATCAAAACCCTCTCTTGCACACACACAACCCTGTTGCCACCTTGCAGTGTCCCCATGCAGCTGCAGGATGAGACCTCCCGCAGCTTCAGGCGGTTTCTTGCAAGGACACTCAAAAAACCCCAAGCAGCCTCAGAGCAGAGGGAGGAACTTCCCCAGCACCCCCACTGTCCGCTGAAGGCTTCTCCATAAAACTGAACAGCGGGAGGCAAGGCAGAAACCGATCCCCACGGAGACGCCTTCCCCGAGGAAGGGGCTGTGGAGGCTCTGCCAGCCCCAGGGACCGCAGCAGCAGCCGTGACTCTGCCCTTGGCCCAGCCTCAGCTCCGAGACAGGAGCAAGCTCCCACCAAAGCCAGGATGAAAAGCTGCCCAGCCCGAGCATCCCCCTTGCTCCAGCACCCCAGTGGATGGGTTTCACTGCTGCTTTGGACGAGCGTGAATTTTTGGATGGTACAAGAGGGGGAAAACCGCATCTGCACTAAAATGCTCATGTACAGCAGACAGTTTGGAGCACAAAAAGTTCACAAACAGAAAGAAAGAAGGACAGATAAAGCAATACTTCGCAGCGCTGTTTCTCTCTCCAAAAGAAGCAAGCTTGAAGTGAGTCATCCGGGCTTCGCAAGGCATCAGAGGGCCCGTGTCAGCACACGATCATCTCCCGTTTGATCTGTGCATTTGGTGACAGGCCCTCAGGCAACCAGTTGGTGCGAGAAATTGTACCTATTCATGGAACTGTGGGGACAGGGACTCTCCTGGAGTGACAGAAAATAACAGGTCTGGCCCACATATACTCCAGCATCCTCCACACAGCTCTGTGCGTGCTTCAGCTGCTTGCACACACACGCTTTGGTTTATGTAGTGGGGAGGTATAGATAATTATAGCTGTGCCCATGTGATGCACTCAGCATGTGCCTCGAAAGAGAGGAAAGCACTTACACCCTTTTTAGAAGGAGCATTGAGGGTGCTGTGTGTTATAGATTGAGTAAGCTATTGGATTTATTTGTTGAATTAAGATCCTGACGTGTTATTTACAGGATGTCTTTGGAGATAGAGTTGTAACTCATGGCCTGCCACAGGAAATTCTCCACACTGAGGCCTTGAGGAGAAAGCATTCATTTTTTTATGGTGTCTGTTGGAGAGGGAAATTAATTCTAAGGCAGCAGCGATAATTTGCTGCTTTATAGGACTGAATTATCACCCTGTCAGCACTGAGACGAAAACCCTGAGCCATGAACAAATATACCTTTGCACCTGAAGCTGGCTGGATTGGCTACCGTGAGCTCACAGCACTTTGCGTTGGCTCTGTTGTTCCAGTAATTAATTTTGAAGGCTCCTGGATTTCACCTTGTCCTTTCATTTACTGGGCATGCCTTAATTTGGCCACTCCGGTATTCCATGCTCCTTCTCCAGGCTCATAAATCACACACAAACTGTTTCTGAAAAAAAGAAAGGGGATCTGTTCTTCTCTCGATGCACACGCACAGCTTCCCGGAGAGTTAATGCAAGTTTGGCACGTGCATGGGAGAGGCAGCTGAACCCCATGGACCAAAAAGTCATTGACACAGAAAAATAACTGCAAGAGAAACAGCTGTCCAAAAAGCAGGACTACTGTGCCTTTGGATCAAATACTTTATGCCGTGTTATAGAATAGTTTCATTTAGCATTATCTGTTCTGCGTCTGCTGGAAGATAGAGTCCTTACCTGTGGTCTACCTCTCCTTGCTCCATTTCTTACTGTCCCTTTTCCCCACTGAATTTACTGACACAGGGAAAGGTATGGATTTTTCTCAAATTACTCCCAGATGTTGAAGAAAGGTCTTTTGTCCTGTAACTGCACTGGGGTCAAAGGGACGTGGAATGAGAGATGGGGTGGTAAAGGACTCGTTCATGAGGAAGTGGTTGTGTGCCTGAGTCTTCCTCTTCCTCAGGCTACTGATGGGCTTGAGCATTGCCTGAGGACTTCTGGACTTCTGCTCTGGATTCCCAGCATGAAAAGGTGTGGATTTATCCTAGGGGCAAAGAACATCCCTCTTTCATCCAGAAAAAGCGACAGCTGCTGTTCTTTCCTCTGAAACACATCCAGCTCCTGGGCAAGAGCTTCTTCAGCACAGGCTCCACACTGCCTTTGACCTGGAGGGCAGGTGTAGGTGGGGACAAACTGAACTCAGTTTGTACCAGGAGGCTGAGCTAGTAGTTAATCTACCAAAGACCAGAATATAGTTAAGCACCCATGTACATGCTCTCAGCACCCTCCCAGTTATGTACAGTTACAGAGTTACAAAGAAGAGCAATCAATTTTTGTCTTCTGTCAAGAAGCATAGTATAATTAAATAACAACATGCTCCCACATGGCACAGCAGCCATGCTGGGCGAGGACAAGGCAACCCTACACCAGCATGCATTTACCATTTTCTGTGTCCAGGTATAACCCCAGTGGCCCAGTCACCTGCCAGCACACGGGATTTTCCAGTTGTCAGTACTGGCCTGACGTTGCTCACATGCAAGGTAAATACCCAGGTCAGTGGTGTGTGTTTTGGCCAGTCACACCCTCAACAGCAAAGAAACATTTTACTTGAGCAGCCAGAGCATACAGCCCAGGATTGTTGCTCTGCTTGTTTTCCAGAGCAGGAGGAGCTGGGATGTTTCTCCATCGCTTTGCTGCTCCGCAAAACCAACCGCTCTGACAGAGCAAACTAGAGCTGATCAAACACTTTCCGATGACCCATGTTGCACCTTTGTCCCATCCCTAAAACACTCATTCATCAAAAGTGCAAATTTTGCTAAACTGGGCCAGTTGCAGCAAGCCAGGCAACATTTTAAAAAGCACTGTTTGACATTTTCAAATTGCAGGGTGCTTCACTCAACAAAACTTAGACGTAGACATCTCAGGCATTTCTACGGCAAATGACCATGAAAAAAGTATGCTTAAAAAGTTTATTTTGATGACTTATTTTTCATGGTTCAGGATGTGAATTTTATGTGCCTGTTTGGAATCAGAGTCTTTCAAACTCCTGGAAATACTTGGGGGGAAGCCACCTCCCACCCAACCTTAACAGCAACAAGGTTGGGATATCAAAATGACCATGGAATTGGAGGAACGGCTACCCACTGCTCGCAGATCAGGGAACAATTGCACTTCACCAATATTTGCAAAAAGCTCTGGTATCCCTGGATTCATGCAGCTCCAGATGGGTCATGGGTAATTATTTTTATAAAAAGAACCAGTAGGACAACGTTGTTCAGCCCTGAAGTCATTGAAAGATGTGAGTTTGGCTTCGAGGATGGTGGAGAGGGAGTGTGAAAGCCGATTATCCAGCTTAGATTTTCCCTTGAGTAATTTCCATCGTTCCCATTTAGCTTTTATTTGTTCTCTAGGAAGCCCGATTATAAATCAGAACCAGGCTGCCTTCAAACAAATTTTCAGACAGCCTGCCTGCACCAACAGGCCAAAACTCAGCAATTTATCTCTGTGGCTGGTAACCATGATATCACTGGCTACTTAAAATCCTTTTCTCCATACTGTAACTCTATAAGGTTCTTGCTTTATAAGGATTACTGTACAGAACAGGCATTTGATAGCAAAAAACTCATCTACATAAACAGGCATTGCCCAGAACCCAGGAAACAACCTCTTATATCAGTGCTAATCCACCCTCTGCCCTATCCCTATGGATAGCCAAACAGCCATAGAAAACAGGCATATGTTAAATGCTAAAAAAAAAAAAATTAACCACACAAGATTATATTACCCCTTTCTGCATTTTTTAGTCTCAGTAATTACTGCATCAACCGAGTGTAGTGCACAGAGGCAGACGTAGCCATTCAGGGAGGCTTAACATCTTGGCTCCTATGCAGTCACTGGTAAATTTTCTAAGCACTTCAGCAGGGATAGCATTTATTGTTGTCCTTATTTCACGGCAATACAAAAGCAGTCACATAGGTGTATCTGCAAGGCTGAAGGAAACTCCAGTTGGGTCTCAGAGATGCAAGGAGCAAGCTGGATAAAATTGTGCCACCCCTCCACTGTCAGTTTTCTGCCCATCTTTTATTCCAGCAGGCAAATCTCATCACACCACAAGACCAAGGGGTACCTATGTGTCCCAGCAGAAAGCAAAAAAAGGAATGGAAAAAGCAGTTGCTACTTCATAAGAAAGTCAAGGTCTGACTACCCTTCAGCTACATGTCCCATTCATCATCTCTCCTTGCCTAGCACAACATTCTCGTTCTCTATCTGATCACCTTTCGTGCTGGAAAAAATAAAACAGCATCCAGGAGAAGAAGAAAATGGTGATTGGAGGGGGTTGTGCAGACAGCAAACAGCGCATCCATCCATCAAAAAGACAAGAAGAACTCCGGCACTCCACGTCATGGGGGCTGCAGGCAGCTGGGAGTGTTGGGTTTGCTCTGCAGAGGAGCAGTGGCTGCACAGCCGTGGCACCCAGCAAACACCGGAGCAAGCAGCAATCTGCCCTTTTGGGTGTCAGCATGGACCTGGTTCCCTGGCCTAAATCTGAGCCAGGGCTTCCATATGCTTTTTGTGGACTGCCTGAGCACTGATGTGTCTGTAATGCAGCAACACAATTAGTCCTCGTATTCTCTGTTTCGCTGCAGGATTTTGAAAGCATTTGCACTACTGTCACCACCTTCTGCAAAGCTAATCTGCTTCTCACACATCAACGGGATGGAGAAACCAAGACACAGCTACAAGACAGGCTTCCAAAGCACCTCATTATGTGCAACCCAGATGATCCCTCTCCAACACGGAAGGGCCCAGCACTTCTTCAAATTTCTGGGCAAGTCCTTTCTTCGAGGCCCAGGGCTGCCCTTGAAATGCAGAGTTTGCTCTGTGCTAGTAAAACTGTTCCTATTAAGTGGCAGATTGACTGGAAAATGGTCTGGGTTCAGGGTAACAGCCCTGAGCATTGCCGCAACAGAATAATTCATCTCGGAGACATTTTTCCCTGTCAAAGTAAATGTAATTATGTATGTGATATAAAGGAACAGCTGCCTAAGTGCAGAAACCAGTTAAACCTGACTTGTGCCCCCAAGGACGAGTTTCCCTGTGATGTTTCTGGTGTCTAACAAAGACTGAATCTCTGCCGGTTTTCTCCTAGTAGGGCCATTGCTAGTGTCTCTCTTCTGTCTACCTGCCTCTTCTCACACAACAGAAACTGTCTATCTCTGGGCCCCCCACCTCTCTGATATATGTTACAAGGGAGATTACCATTGCTAACGGCTTCCAGAAATCCTGGGGAAAGGGATAGTGCTTCCTGTCCGAAATCCCTGGGATGCTGCCACGCTCCCCTCCAACCCCCTGCCTACCAAAAGATAAGGGGGGGAGAAGAGAAACGTGTGAAAGTCAGCGTAGCAGATTATTTTGTCTGAATCTAAGATACAGAGGACACAGAAGACTGGTATTTTCCTGTCTTTATCAATCTAATACCCAACATTTGGCTAGGACACAGAAAAACCTGCTGGAAACCAAACAGAAAGGGCTTCTATCGAAAAAGGCAGACTCTAGACGAGGGCTGTCCAACTACTTGGGCAAGGATCCCGTTAAATTTTCAGCAAAGAAGCAAAAATCCATCAGCGCAAGACAAATTTTGCAGCCCTGTCCAGCTACAGCTAATGCTACTGACTGACGATATGGACACTGAATGCCCTAATTGGCACCACTTCCCACGCCCTCACAACGTCTCCTCTCGTTCCTTCCCATGCCTTTTTCTACTCCCATTCCCTATAGGGCAGGACGGAGCATGGAGAAAGCACTTCTCTGAGCCTGGAGTTGAAGGTTTTGGGGGAGAGGATTATAGGAGATGCCTGCTCTTAATGGACCATCAACAGAGAGGGGAAAGGGAAATCACCTGCAGCCTGGTATGGCAGAGCCAAAGGTATCAAAAATCACTGTGATGGGTACAAGGACCCTCTGCAGCTTCTCCTGTTCCCAGCTACTCCATATAGGTACTGGAAGAGAGAAGCATCCTGTACTTTGGACTCCTGGTTCACACCTGCATGAACACTGTGGGAGCTGATATACCACATGTCCTACCCCAACAGAGAAAAAAATTGAGTGCAGACAACCTCTAGTGGAGCAGCTTGCCTGAAACTTCCAGAGAAGAGAAATAACTCATAGAAAGCTGATGAACATTTGAACCATAGAAAGTCCTAACTGACTCTTTCTTACGTGTCACTAATTTCTGAAGATTTCTGCCCAGATCTTCAGTCCTCTACACCACTAGGTCTTTGCTTGGCCTGGCATGCCCATCCCAGCACAGGGCTCATCCCTTGCTTCAGCAGAAGGGCCCATGGTGGGGGGGGTGGTGCATACAGTTGACTGCAAGATCAAAGCCTGAGTGCGAGAGCACGCTGTGGTATGAGGCTGTCTAGCCAGCTGATGCTAACCACATGTGTAAATCCCAGCAAAAAATCCCTATGACAATAACCTATTTGCTGTAACTTGCTTCTCTGAACTTTGAATTCTCCTTTGTTGCTCTGGTTTTGGTTTTGCAGCTTGGCCTGACAGCTTGGGTGACTGGCTCAAAGCCTGCCTTTAGGCTGCATTTTCTTTCACTAAAGTCCCATCTACCTTGACTCGTGTGTTCCTTTCTCCTGCTTTGTCCCTCTTTAGAAGTGTCAGTTCTTTGTGGGTTGATTCACTGGGATGTGCTTGTTCAAAATGCAGACTAAGAATTATGAGAATTGCAGTTCTTACACTCTATGATATTCATTTGCCCCTAAACCTTGGCCAGGTGGGCTACAGCTTTTTTGAACTTGGGTCTTGTAATTCCTTATGGACCAAATTACCTGAAAGTGAGAAAGCAGAGCGAGTCTCTGTCCAGGACCTCTCAATCGGAACTTGGCCCCTGGGGGTCACCCAAGGTAGCCACATGCTCCCTGCCAGAGGTGGTGATGTCCCCATCTGCTGCGAGCCGCCCAAGGTGAGGCAGCAGGCAGGAACGCTCTCCCCAGCCTCCTGTGGCTCAAGTCTAAGAAAATAAACACATTCTAGCCATAAACTACAAATAATAAAAATTACTTACCAGCACAACACTGCTTTCTGGTGGAGGACTGCAGATACCAATGCACCTTAATGCTGCAAGGGTGTACCAGCCTTCCTGGTACCATGCCACAGAAGATCTGAGTTGTAACAGCATGTCTTCCCAGCATCTTCAACTTCTGCTTTTAGCTCTAAGTTGCATGATGCCGCTCAACAGAGGACACAATCACAGCAATACTGAGGATACCAGCAGGAGGAATGCTGCCCTTCCAAAGAGCACAGCCTCGTGAGGTTTGCACCTGATGTTACATATTTCAAGGAAGGGTCAAATATCTCCAGTGTCATTATAGTTAGATGGATACAGCACTTAATATCTAACCTTCTCCTCCATGGACAGTGACATCACCTTTCTGCATGACCCACAGTAGAATTTCTAGCTCCAGACACAGCCCTGCTCACTTTGGACGGGATCAGCCACGCTGCCTCATTGCACCGGTGACACGTTGGCCAAGTTAGACAAAGTCAGGTGTTTCCTTCTCCAGTCACTGCCAGGTATCTGCAACATTTATGAATCAATGAGTCAAGAAAACCCCAAACTGGACCTAACCTTCAGCTGGTGTAAGTCAGTGCATACAGTATAAATCACCACGTCAACACTACACACTTATCTGGTAACCATAATTACCAAGGTGGGACTTCATTAGCAGAAGTGGAAGGCATTTACCATTAGGCCTTTCTGCCTTCTGAATCCATCACGTCATCGTTCATATGTTAATTTCAGGCATAGATAAAGAGGCCAAAACTTCTCCACCAACTGTATGATGGGCATTGTTTTTCTATTATATAATTACATGTTTTAGGGATGGACCCACTGTGCAGCATCACTGCATCCAGATCCTTTGGGATGTAGGGCTTCAGTGAAGATTCAATTAGAGCAGCTCTGTGGGTCTGGGAATATTTACTGCAGATCTGCCACAGACTACTCTAATTGTCTTGTTCCTGCCAAAAAATTCACCAGTTCTGCTCGTTAACACAGCAACTGCACCCTTTACCTTCCTAAGGGAGAAAGCAGAGGGAACAGGGACATCCGAACCAATTGCATTCACCCTGGGGCATGTGAGTTCGGCAGCTCCTTGGGGTGGGTCAGTGAGCACCTGATCCAAAGCACACAGAAGAAAACGGGAATTTTTCTGGAGACATCAATGGATTGACACAAGGTCCCAAGGCAATGGTCCACATTAACCTGGTTTTGCATGAACTGTCTGTAGCTTGAAGCTGGAAAGACCAAGTTTGGCCCTTCCTTTTCCTGCATCTTTAGACTCATTCCTTTCCCAAAGTGAGCTTGTGTTGACAGAAATATCCAGAAACTCTGTAAGTTTTCCTGTCAGCCATAAAGCCCAGGATGCCTACACAGACCCCTAAGGATCTGGAATACAGTCCATATTCTTCAGAAGCGCCTGGTAGCATCAAAGCTAAACTAGTAATATTATTCCTGCTAAAAAGTGACTAACAAATGGGATCTACCAAGAAAAGCCAAAATTAATTTTTGCCTAATGATGAAGGAGCTGGGTTGGTTTTCCACAATTGCCCTGTGTTAGCTTCACTGTGCCATCCATATGCAGAGCTCTGGTGAAGGTGTCCCACTGTACAGCACTGCTCCTCAGAGCTGTCAGGAACAGAGAATCCTTCAGAATTAAAAGATCTGGCCTATCACAAAAGGTGCTTTTTCATTTTTGACAGTCAAAACCAAGACAAAAGCATTGGCCCAAATTTGCTAAAAACTAGGTCTAAAACATTTCAGGCAAACACTTACTTGCTTGTTAGCTGTTCTACTTTCAGTCATCTTGTACAAGAGGAAAAAAAAAACACCAAAAGCCTAAGCCCCATTCAATTTCCAAGAAAAATCCTAGATTCCTAATCAGAACTTCCCATCATAAAAAAAAATTTCAGGTACTTTACAACCAAAGTGTGAGTCAGGACACAACCTGATCACCCGAACAGTTTCCCTAAACGCATCTGCTTCATGATGGTCCCACTTCTAAACCCTATGCTTTACTCTGAGGCTGGCAGCTTTCTTCCATGGGCTCCAAATGAGGGCATCACCTTCCTTGTGTCTTCTCTGGTGTGATGGAGGCATCAAAGGGGGTCAGAGGACAATAATCACTCAGGGCACCACCCGTTACCATAGCCAGTGGAAGGGACAACCTCAAAACACAATGGGGTCTTCTTATGGGAAAAGAACAAGTTTTGTCACGGAGAAGAGTCAGCATCACCTCTGGAACACGGGACACCAAACCCTTGACCCTCCCTGTCACTGTTCAAAACCTTGGGCCAGGAGATGCTGAATGCCACCAGCAGAAGCCATTTCCTGAGTGACCTGCATGTATGGGGTGGGTGGTGACACCTCTTCAGCTCGTAGCTGCACTGGTGACCATGTTCAAGAGTGACTCTGGTGGTGGAGACCAGCCCATTCACATCCAGTGCTGCAATGTCAGCAAGCAGGCCCTGCCACTGGGGCCTAGAGAACGGCTGTGTCCAGATGCTACCCTCATGGACATTGAGCAGAAGAGAACAAAGGGATGTTTTACTTCCTTCTTTCCTAAAATTACATCTGCTTACACCCACACACAAATTAAATCAGAGTCTGTCAGGGCTGTTGACAAATACTGATCCCACTCTGATTTAGGTCCTTGGCGGTTTTAAGGAAGATCCTTGGGCAGCTTTAGGTTCCTGAAAGTCACGTCAAAACAAAGACAACCAGAAGGAGGTTTCTAGAGACAACCATGCCATGTAGACACCTGGTTACTACTGAAAGACTATGGGATTTGAGCACATTGCCATCCCCAGCGTCCATGAATGCTTCCTCCTCAACAGCCTGCAGGGACTTGCTTTAAAACACATGGCTTGTCTGTCATCTCGGGCCTCACTGAAAAACCAACAGGAGCTTGGTATCTTTTTGCTTCCAGCTTGCTGAACATCAGCAATGCTCAGTCCCTTCACAGTCAGCTTTGGCGAGAGAGCTGTTGAAAACCCTAAGGCTGTTTTCAAATTTGACTCTTGCAAACCCCACAAGGCATCTGTTTGCATCATTGGCCTCCTAGATCTGTTTGCAGCTACTTAAATCACTTTATAATGAGACTGAGAACATAGGAAGAGGTTCTTTCTTTCTCCTGTCCCACAGTCCCAGAGCATTTCTTTCTCCCCACCAGCTCTGCTGGGGCAGACAGGTTTGTCCTCCTGCCCTGCAAACCGAGATCCAGCAACTGTCACATCACATTTCTGCAATCATTGCTTACTACTGCCACCATGGACTGAAACACGGAGGAAGAAGCAGCAAGTTCCAAGGAGGCCAAAAAGTAAAGAATAATTCAGAATATTATGGAGAAGAAAAAAAAAATCCAATTGGTTTAAAACCAGATGAGCTGCAAATGGGGAAACCTTAACTCGCTAAATATGGAGTATACGAGGGCTGGAAGGACAAGGAAGCGGTCCCTGCTTGATATTGGAGGTGATTTAAACGAAACAAGTAGACAGCAGAGGCTGAGAGAGAAAAATATCTCTGAGCTGGGCCCTTTAAGAACAGTTGCGATTGAAATGGAAGAATTAAAAGCACAGCAGCTGAGGGCTGGAATAAGATTGATTTAAGACTAGATACAATTTAAAGGCAAGGCAGAGGTGGAAACCAAGGCTGGAATTAAATCAATTTACACCAAGATGTGATTTAAACTGATGAACTCGGGATGTGAGAACTGGAGCTGGGGGATGGGAAGGGGACTCAGCAACTTCAGGGCAGATGTGGTATGAACACGCTGCTAAGGTGCCGGAGGGGGGTGGGTCTGGGTGCTGCTTTTGCTGGGGGACAAAGGGCTGGTCCTGAAAACCTACAGAGACAAAATTTGGTATGTAGCACAAGGACTTAGCCTGCAAGGGCTGCCAGCCCTCAAGAACTTGAACAGGCACAAAAGGATGGTGTTTAACTAATCCCAGCTGGGCTGGTGATGCCTAAAGCGTTCCTTCTCCCAAACTGTGATTCTCATTAAACAGCGATACAGGGCTTCAAACACGTTGATGTGTGCGAGATGTGTGAACCTGGGCAAGCAACCAAGAGATCTGCCTCTCGGGGAGCCCAGCACCTAACAGGGCGGGTCACAGCTTTCCCTAAGGTCTTTTCTAAAATCAGCAGTTTTGACAGGACCTTGCTCAATCGTTCTTAAATTAGGACTCAGCTGGACATGGATGCAAAGACTTAATTTTGAGGTTTCTTTAAAAACAGAGTGCACATCCACTACGAAGTGACGAAATTTTGCCACTGTTGCCATTCCTATGCCAAAGTTTGTCCATGCAGAGGGAAGCACTAGAAGGACAGAAGTCAACCAAGACTTGGTGCCTTCCCAGGCAAGCTGAAAACACCCAGCATTTCATCAAGACCCTATGGTTTCCAGGCTGCCAAGGCGCAGCTTCTGCAACTTCCTGGCTGCATTCTTGCTTCAAGGTTGCCAGTTGCTTTTCAGGGGTTTTGGGGCACGCAGTCCTGTCTGCACCAGCAAGTCCCAGCTCTGGACCATTCTGGACTATTCCCAGCATACCACTCCTGATGTCGCTGGGTGGGATGCTCTAGGTGCTCTCTGGGCACCTGCAGCACATTTAGCAGAGAGGAGCACCACGAGTGGAAACTCAGAGGATGGGTCTGGGTGCAACACTGGAGCACATCCACACTACTTGCTTCACCTGCTTGATCCACAGCACAGGGTTTGCCTCGTGCGATAGAGGCTGGGTGCTGCGGGCTCATAACTGATGTGTGAGAAGGTCTTCAAATTCCTGGGACAAGCAGAAAGCCATTAAGCAAGGGGCAGCTTGAGTCTGCAACAGCCTGAATCCCTAGAGGCTCTTGCATTATCTGAATCAAAAAACCATTCATAAATATCAGCGGATTTGCGAGGGAACACAGGAGGCAAGATTAAGGCCATTGTTGCACCATATTAAACAGCTTTGCCTAAGAATTCAAGGCAGCCTCTCACACCACCATAAATCAGGAAAGTGCCATTGAAATCTGCATTGGCGCAGAGATGTAAAAGGAGCCTGGCTAGACACAGGTACTGGATTTGGAACAGCAAAAGGCAGCCTGGCATGAGATGACTATAGATCCAGTGGGCACAAGAAGGAGAGACCCCTGTTCTGCCCTTCCCATGGCACCTCCCAGGGCTTCACACCTGGCTGAAAATAACAGCCAAAAGGCCTGACGCTCCTCGTACTCACATAGGGGTAAATCAGGAGAATCTTCGCCATCAAGCCAACAAAGAAGGAGACTTAGATTGTGCCCACCCTTGCTTGCCAGGATGTTTCTGGATTAGTTCGTTCCTCTCTTGCTCCTATTAACAAAGAGGAGAAAAGGAGGAATATGTGCTTCCACATTTGTCTCCCATGGTGATTTTTTTTTAATACATATATACTCCAGACTTTTCCTTTCTAGCTACTACTGATTTTGCTGGGGTTTTTGTTTTGGTTTGGGCTGTAACAGCTCCAGGGTGACATAAAGGGAGCTGTGCGTGACAGAATAATTGTGGTGCTTTAGAAGGCCCCTCTGTAGAGCGTGTCTGCAAGCAGGAAGCAGCGTGGGTGTGTAATGTACAGGAGAAGCCCTGTAAATAAGGCAGGGGATTGCCTGGAGGAAGAACAGGGAACAACAAAGGCTGTGCAGAGCAAAGTGGCTACAGAACATAACGTGCTAAACCTGAAACTCAGCAGAGAAGGGACTGGATGTGGAAAAAAGAAAAATACAAAGAAACTCTAATACCGTAGAGATGGGAGATGTTTACATTGCTAAGTCATTTCTGGAAACAGAAAAATTTATTTTAAGCTAAGGCAGGAATAATTACTGGTCCATCTAAATGCTCACTGAGCAATCTGGATGTAGTTCAGGAAGAGCAGCGGATGCTGTGTGTTATTCTTGTCAAGATATAAATTTATTCCCTCTATGTGCATTTCAACCAACAATGCTGTGATTAAATGAATGGATTGGTGGCAGTGTGTGGGGGGACATATTGGCCTCTTCACAGAGAGGCAAGCGCTCCGACAAGTACTGTATATTATAAACTTTATTCCCCAGGTCACTGGAAGTTTTTGGACTCTAGTAGTAAGAGACTTCATCTCTTACCTCCACGGTATTCATTGTGATTGGAGTCTGGCAAAGAGACCAGACAGCTTTGAGGCCAACATGCAATATGGTGGTGAGCATCCATCTCATTACTGCAGAGGGACAGCAGTGCCACCACGGTGGCTCCCTGACTGGCTCTGAGGGCTGGTGTTGACGTGCAGCTCTGAGCCAGCCACCCTGGATCCCGGGCAATGAAGCACACATCACACGACTGATGTGTGGGACTTGGGCACTGGCATATGAGAAAGGGAAGACGTCTTACGCAGGAGAGCCCAGCTGTGGCCAAGGCCAGATTGTGTGAAAGGTGCCAAGAGGGTAACAAGGAAAACCAACAGGAAGAGATGATCTGGTAGCTCAGAAGAGCTGCAAGAGTGATGTTCAAGTTGGAGTTCCCATATCACCTCGATAGTCAGTGACCTCCTTGAGATGCCTCAGCTGGGCCCTGATGCCTGAGGCTGCTTTTTCAGTCAGCTGAAAGTCACCTAATATTACCTTGCCCTCAACTTTCTGCTGAGGAATGAGGACACAGCTGGGTACGTCCCGTTTGTCCGTGGCAATGCAACTGCGCTCTTAAACAGCTTAGCAGGTGACACGGTTGGAAACTAACACCAAGACAGTGCAAGTGCCATTTCTTTGGCATTGCAGAGTGTCAGCTGAAAAATAGAGCCTCTCCTACCCAGACCCCACAACTCAGGTCTTTAAAGAGTAGTAAACGTTTCCTGGAGAAGGCAGAAAGACAGGCGGTTTAGCGGGGGAAGGGACTAGTTGGTGATCTTGGCTTCTCCAAGTCCACTGCTGCACAGCCCAGGGACCATGAAAGGACACCCAGAAAGCCACTCCCACTTCTCATCAGCTCCCATAGGGTGGAGCACAGATTTGCTCTAAACAGGTCCTATGCTTCACCTCCCCAAAAAAGCCATGCCATGTCTTTGCGGGGAGAGGGGCAATAAAGGTAAGACAGCAGTTTGCACAGGACTCAGCATCTTTGCCTGAAATATGCTGACTGGGGGCTGTGGGTGCGTCAGCACACGTGTATAAATACCCACTGTTTGCCATATCCCCACTCCAGTAAATCTATCACCAATGCACGAAGTCGTCGCGCCACTAAGTCTAATAGTCTAGACTAAACAGAAAAAAACGTGGAGGAGTTTAGCCCTAGACACTTCCCCAAGGATTAGCTGGCTCTGCAGCGGGTAGGCTTGAGCTAATGCAGATATATAGAGTGTAGCATGAACAACTGGTGTCAGCCAGCAAAGCGTCGATGTGGAGAGAGAGCGCTGCCAGCTCCCCAGCCCAGACCCTCCCCGTGGGACAGTGTTCGAGCACATTCCTGAGATCACAGGCTTGCTTTCATGGATGCTGCGAACATCCCTGCGCACGGGTGGGGACCCTCTTCCCATCACCCAGGCGGGGAAAGGCAGCGACTGTTGCACTGCTCACGGGGCAGCTGTGTATAAACCTGGATGATGGTTTTTGCATCAAATTGTTTCAACATCTTCCCCACCCCTCCTCAGCATCCTATAAATAAAAAAGAACCATTTTTCAGCACTTTCAAAGTGAAATGTTTTCAGTTTTTTAGTCCATCAACTTTTTGTTGCCACATCTACTCTTCTTGCCTTTAAAAAGGTATTTAACAAATTCAAGAGTGCATGCAAATCTATCTCTTTAGTTCATAACCAGCCCCCTAGCAAGGTAGATTCATGGACCAAGCACTTGCAGCTAGAGATGAATCAATCAAATTCTTGCAAAAAAAAACCCCAACAAGTAAAGGAATTACCTTAAACTGTAGGAAACAAGGATCAGTTCTCTCCTCTCTAGCAGATTTAACCAACTGCTACCCCCTTCTTGTTAGCCAAACCACAACACTTCCTGGGACTCCTTAAAGTAGGATCTCCTCACCAAGGTTTCCATGGTCTGCAGGTGACCAGAAGCAGTGGTAGATAGCCTGCAGCTGCTCCCCAGCAGCCTACCCCCATCCGGGTGCTTTCACTTAGTATCGTGATGAAGAGAGTGCAAAGCTGCCTGCAAGAAATGCTGGGAGCTGACAACATTAGGAGATTTCACATGTTCCCCATCTTTGCTGACCATTAGCAGATCAAACATTTAATACCAGTCTGCAGAGAGCGGCCAAAAAACCCCAGGAACATCTGGAAATGGTGGAGCTCCAGCTTTGGGTTGTCCCTGCCTGGTTTTGTGTATGCTCAGTCTCTTGGGGGAGCTGGCACTTGTTAGCATCTGGCTGGATTTGGGTCCTCACCATTAACCATGTCTGGGGTCGCTTTGTTTCCTAAGTCTGTCTCATTCTCTTTTCAGGACTTGCCTCGAGCATTCCCTTGCTTTCAATACATTTCAAACTCGCCCTAAAATGATCACTCTTGTGGAGACCAATTGCAAAACAGAGGTCTAACATGCAAAGAAACCACCTCTGTCCCTCCACAGAGACCCAACACAGGTGTTCAAAAAATCCTCTCCACAAGCGAGCATCAGCAACGTGCGAAGGAGTCCCTCTCCCTCATGTCCCTTTTCTCAGCTTGTGAATGCAAAGCACTTTTCTTGTCCCTTGTCGTTAGCTTGATTTTGAACAGACCGACAATGAAAGAAAACCAGACATTTCCAGTACTTTTAAGCCCCATTTGGTCTGATTAAAAAAGTCTTTAAAAAAAGAGAAAGAAGGGGGGGAAAGCAATAACTTTTTAAAACTTGTCCTGAATGCAAAGGAAAATGGAGTCTGCTGTATGAGTAATTCAGGATTAATTGTAGAATTACGTTATTCATGCAATGCTGGTTGAGGGAAAGAACAAGTACTCTTGAAGTCATTAAAGAAAATCCCAGTAAAATATTACTTCGTTGATGTGTGTAGTCTTATTGGCCCTTAAGGGAATGCGTGCGGCAGAAATGTCCAATTTATACCTCAGAGGCTGTCTATAAATATGTAGTCCAAAGCTACCTCTCTTTGTAGATCCAAGGAGGGGGAAAAATGCTTATCTGCAGGATATTATGGCTGACCTAAGACCATGTTTCAAGAAAGCATCGCTATTCAGGAAAACATGGGGCACATAATTAACTTAAAGTCACTGAGATTGAACTGAGGCTTCTGACCACAAGCAGCCTCTTTCTTCTCCAGCCTAGTTTTTTTACACACAAGTGATGTAAAGATGTCTGAAAGTCACCCTGCTACAAGCATGACTGCGCGGGCAGCATCATTGCACTGACACAACTTTGCTCCTGGACCTTCTGCCTGCAGCAACAGTGGGGTTTTCTCAGTCAGGTCACATAATTTTAGGCATGGGGAAGGGAATTCAAATCTGCAGTGAAACTGGAAAGCGGTTTGACTGTGCACAGGGCAGATTTCATCGCAAGTAAGAAGAGCCTGGGGAGGTGGATGAAGGGAGATGTGCCCAGCCATGCTGCTGGTGATGTCCCTGGGTGGCCAGGCTGCTGCTGAGCAAGGCAAGGGCTGGATGATGCTTCTGCTGGGCTGGAGCCTGCCCCAAGGGCAGAAACTGCAGCCCCTGCTTCAGCAGGAACAGCAATGCCCATCTTCCAGCCTTACCTACACCCTCCACCCCCTTCTTCACGTGGCAGTGGGTCTTTGTCCAGCTTTGTGGGGAAAAGGTCTGATTTTGGCTACTCTCCTCCTCCTGCTGTTTCTCCTGACATTTGTCATGTGTGGTTTTTCCTCTTGATAGTTCCCAACACAGAGCTGCTGCCATACAAATAAATAGAAAAAGAAAATGAGAAATACAAAAAGACAGCCCTTGCAGTACTACCAAGCAGAAGTGACATTTAATCTTAACCCTGGGATAAAATCAAAAGCATTTATCCCAACATTTCCCAGGGTCAGCAACTGTGCCAACAAGATCCNGAAATCAAACGGTTGCAGTAGCTGCAGACCTGGCTTCACNTGCTTTGGCAGAGCTGGGTGATGGCCGGAGGAGCTCCCGGCGCTGTGGCTCTGGATCNATGGGCGCTGGCAGAGNGTGCAGGAGACCAGCCNGACCTGCAGCCCCAGGACACATGCAGCAGNGCAGGGTGGGGGGCACGGCACCCGCCTCTCCGCAAGCGAAAAGAAAATTCCCATGCAATTGGCCAGTCTCTTTGCAGTCCCAATCTATCTTGACAAATATGAGCAGATTGAAAATATATTATGTCATGGTATGGAATGGATTTTAAACGCACCAGGGCTCACTCTGTAACATTTTAAATACCTGTTAGAGTGCTGCCACATGGCCCAGCAGGGTGTAACTGTGGGTAATGAGATGAAATTGAGCAAAGGAAAATTAAGGCCAAATAACAGGAGCAAATTCCTCGAGAATGAGATCTCCCGTTCCCAGACCACATTCAGGCCGGAGACCCAGAGTGGGACAGCTGAAATGCAGGGAGGGCATTCCAGTGTGCCCCAGTGCAGAGCACACCCATCCCAGCACAGCATCCGCAGCCCCACACTCACTGCAGGGTCTTCACCCATAAAGTCAGCAGGGCCCCGGCATCAGCCCCGGGCTGGCTGAGCACAGCACTGCGTGCAGCACCCCAGCATCCGCTGTGGCACTGGGACCCCGTTACTTTGCTGGCGGCTCCCCTGAGTCTCTGTTCCTGCCTGCAAACCAGAGAGCAGGAGAGCATGGCACTTTTTCTTCAAGAAAACCCTTCACCACAGCGCTTTGCAGCTAACGGTGGTGCTGCGCAAGGGCTGGGGAGGACTGGGAAAGATCAATGGTCTGTCTGAATGGAAAGTAACCCAAAAGGAGATGCAGAAATGCCAGCAAACCCATTACAGGACCTCACCTTTCTTTGACAGTACTTCTAGGACCATCAGACTGTGAGGAGCCAACCACATCTTGCAGTCCAGACCTCCATCCTCACCCATAGCCATGGAGAGGGTGTTTAGACCTGATGGGTCCAGCCCTCAGGATTTAATAACTAATAGCATATTTGAGATCACAAACCAAAAGCTTTAAAAGCAGTGTGCTACACCCAGGCAGACATATGCACAATATGGGCAACTTCAGGTCCTGTCACATTCTCCACTGACTTCTGTCTCCCCCTCAGCTGTAGCCCCACAGTTCCCCTGCAGTTCCCTTCACCTGATACCCACTGCCACAGCCGGCAAAATTTCTCAGTCAGGAGTCAGGGACCCTGATGGAGTGCTCCTGTCCTTCCTCTGACTTCACACCCTTTGCTGCCAAAGCTTGTTTGTGCTTTCCCAGGTGTATAAGGGAACAGCCCATACCTAATTTCCTTTTGGGATTGACTCCTGGAGTCAATTTTAACAAATATGGATGCTTTCACCAGACTGCCACAGTACAGCCACAAAGCACGACAGCATCTGGAGAGGGATCCTGCGTCCTGCAGAGGTGGGGCAGGCAGAGGGCTCCTGGGGTTTGCATCTCATCCAGTGATGCCGGAGTGAAACACGCACAAGCTGCACAGGGCTTTTCAGGAGTGGGAACGTTGCCTCCAGGCCTGGACGGTGCTGAGTGGTTTCATCACCTGTTAAGCCCTGCTCAAAGCCCAGCCGTGTATTTTAACGAGCATTCCAGTTGTGCTATAGCAAACCTTTGTGAAACACTGGCCAGCTGCCTAGAAAATGACTGAATGAGAAACCTCTGTTTTCTGGCTGTGGAGTCCTCGGTTAGCTGACTATCGTCAACTGCTCCACTGCATGTCAGCGAAGGACAATTCATTCATTCGTTTGTTCGTTCGTTCACAGCAAACTCCATTAGCCTCCTACGTGAGCCAAAAGGGTTCTGAATCTTGAAAATGCCCCATGAGTCTCTCCATGACACCAGCTAATTATCTCCTCATTAACAACAACGTTAGCATTCCATTTGATATACACAAGCTAATTTGTTAATTGCACTTTAATTACAAACTTATTAAGAGCTCAGAGGCATTCAACAGAAGATTGTAATTAACACAAGCTGCAAATTTGCTCCCAGCTATTTGGAGATGTTATCGGAAACTGATTCTCTGTGTTCAACTAAAGATGGAAAAGAGACAGGAGATTTATGGGCTGACATCATGAATTCCCTCTGAAGATGCTTTCACTCGCACCCTGGGAAGCACCAGGACCTGTCATGTTGAGATAGTCTTCATACAAGTGATTTCTCTGGGTCGTGTTTCCAGAAGTTCCGCTCCTCACTGTGCACCCAGCGGAGGAGGGAAGGAGGAAGGAGCAAAGGAGGCATCCAGGGGCTGAGTGGACTCAGTAACTCGCATGAAATACTTGGCATCTCGCACATCAGGCCTGCACATAGATACAAACCTGCAGGTGCTGCCTTCTGTTGTGGAGAGCCCATAGTAAGATCTTGCTCCTCTCCAGTGTTGAATCATGCCTGCACATTATTTTGGTTATCACCTGCACTGCTGAGGATGCTGAGCACCTCCCAGCCCTGAGTTCAGCAGAGTGACTCACATCTGCTCCATGCAGCTTCCACACTCATCCTCTTCCCAGAGCTTCTGTGTCAGGGAAGGCTCTGTTTTGTCTTTAAATATCCACATGGGTCGTGTCTGGGCAGGCAGTCTTGTACCGAGCACTGGGGTGAAAGGTGGCGAGTAGGGGTCCTCCTCCAGGCAGTCCCACCATGACCGCGGAGGGGTCTCCCAGGGATGAGGCTACACCCTGGCTACAACCCATGCGAACCCAGACCTCTTAGATAGGTTGCCTCCACTGAACTCTCAGTGACTGCGACCAAGACCTCCAACCCTTGCAGCTACCACAATGAAAAAGAAAATAACCTGGTGTAACCAGGCTTCATGCACTGTATAAAGTTAAGGCTTTGTTTGCTCCTTCCTAGCTTGCTGGTGTTCATGACTAACGCCATGATCCGTGCCGTGGCTCCTGAAGAGAACCAGGCAGTGGAGACTCCCCTGGGCCTGATGAGATTTCCCGTTCTCTTTTTCTTTCTTTCCATTTATCTGAAGTGTCTTACTGCAACGTCATTCCTTAGATTAGCTGTCAGATCTGCTGGAAAAATGCTCCGGTGAATATGGCCATTATCCACCCAGCCAGGCAGACCAGAGCCCTGTCACTCCTGCATAAAAGCAGTACTGTGGATGGGAAAAAGCAGGACACTGGCCGTAGTGCATGCCAAAGCCAGAAATAAATGACAAATAGGGAGGATTTACAAACGGATTTAAAATAAAATTTCACTTTCCTACTGGCCTTACTAATCGTGAATTTCTTAAATGCTTTCATTTTGTACCTTATGAAACACTGTGAGTTATGAAATGCCAATGGCACTTTATTAAAAAAGGCCCCAAAGACATTCTCTAACTTATTTGAAAAAGAACTTGTAGGGAATAATCACCAGCCCAAGGATTAGGACATCCTAAAGAACGGGGGGAAAAGGGAGAATTACATCTCTGCTAGAGAAATCTATAAAATAGTGTTCAGAAACCATGCAGATACAGAAAGGAATTTATTCCCTATAAATTATATACATGTAGGCTCACTTCTGCAGATCTGTATTTTGCTCATTTCATCTGGCCTCTATTCCTTTCACCCCGGTCCGGTTTTATTGCATTGTTACCTTCGGGAATCCATCCCACTTCTGCAATACAAAACACATCCCCAGGATCACTGAGCTTTCGCCAGTCAGATAGCTGCTGTCGTTACCCCTGGCTCTGAGCGTTTCTCCTGTTACACCGCTGTCACCTCTTTCTGCTCAGACTCCCTCTGCCTTCAGCTTGACTTCGCCGACACGTGGCGACAGTCTTCTTCAGCTGAAGAGCGGAGTGGGGAAAGTTGTGTTGCGTGAGGGTAATTTCCTTGATTTCATCCAACCTGACATTTCTTAGCCATCAGCTTCGCTTGTCTCCTCAAGGTGACTCTCACCCACCTTTTCCACAGGGAAAACTTAGGAGGACTTTGGGGACATCATGGCAAGTAAGGAGGCAAAAAGGAATCCAGCTTTTTGCTCTGTCTTTCCAGATAGCTGTTATAGCAGTTTCCTAACAGCCAGACCAAAACTCAGCTATGTGTGATGGGAAATTCAGCAGTCCAAATGGTGATTCCTAGGGAAAAATGTGCCAGTCTTGAAAATGCCATTTTCCACATCATATTTGCCTCTTGTACCTCTTTTAATGCGCTGTTTGGCTTTGACAGAGCGAGAGCAGGCTATTACAGGGTTTGTGTGCCAGCCAAGGAGGCAATGCACACACCCTGTGCTCAGCAGCTACACGAGCTCGCCGCGCAGCACTACAGCAATCACTGCGACGCACCGCGGAACACCAGCGAGGGAAGGTTTCACGTCAGAATGATTCGAACTGAAATACTCCAGTCTGAGTTTCCTAGCAGCAAAACGTGCCAGCAAGAGTCACCTCCCTAAATTAATTGTGCACAAATTACAGAATTAAAAAGTGATTCCTCCATATGGGCCCACATTTAGAGCAGGAGTAAAACAAATTATAAACACAACTTAGATAGCTTAGAAGCAAAACCCTAAAGAAGAAAAAGTCCTCTCACTCAGTGAAGCTCCAGCTCCTCAGAGTTCCGATGCTAAAGCACTGGTGAGAGGTGTAGTTCCCATAGGGAAGAGCTCAATTTATTTTGTTTTTCATTTTGCTGTGCTAAAGAAATCTCATTCCAACTATTTTGTAGTTGGAAATAATATAGGAGAAATAGCAATAATAATAATAATATCATTATTATTATTACTACTTTGAAAAAGAGCTAATTCCAGCAGAAAAGTGTCTTTGATGAACTCATCAAATATTCTTGCACTCATCAAATATTTCTATCTAAGGGAGGAGGGAGGAATATTTCTAAATTTATGAAGTTTCAAAGAATCATCTAGGCCTCATTGAACAGGTGCTCACTGATTTTGATGAAAACTGGCAGAAAAATTAAGCAAATGGAGGCCAGCAGTGTTCCCGGACCTCTGCTCAGTAAAGCTGTAACCACCCTCTGCTGAGGACACCGCTCCTGTGCCAGAGGCAGGTCTCCCTGCAGACAGCCTGCACACATGTGATGAACAGAACAGAATAGAAATTTTGGTTGAAAAGGACCTGCAGCAATCATCTAGTCCAACTGCCTGTCCGCTTCAGGACAAATACAAATAGAAAAGAAAGGACACTGAAGAAAACTCAAGATAGAAGGGAAAAAAGGTGTAGTTCAGGATAAGAGGTCACCAAAGGTAAAGACTTCATGGAGTTGGTGGGAGATAACTGGAAGATCCTACACCTAAGAAAGGGGAAAGAGGCTTATGCAGACACCTCCTCCCTCTTCTTCAGCTAATCAGAGAGGCTGCCATTCCATGGGAAGGTGGCATAGATCTGTGGGAGCCCTAGGACGAAGCATGGCCCTAAGCATGATGGGGTGAAGTGAGTAATGGCATGGTGGGAAAAGGGAGGATGCCAGGGCCTCTGGTGATGAGAGGAAAAAATTCTGAGGACATAAGGAAGACAAGGCACCAGCATGGAGGAAGGGGTGGGAGCATGCTGGGGGGTCAGAGATGCTGGGGGATGCTGGCACGCATGGAGGTAGATGGGGAGAGCATGATGTGCAAGCAAGTGTTTGGGCTCAGCATGCTGGGAAAACTCATTTCTTTAACTAGTGTATTCAGCAGGAAACTGAGACCAGACCTTTTATGTCGGCCTCTCTGCAAGGCCGGGGTCTCTTCAACCTTATCCATACCTGGGTGTCTTTCTGCAAAGCGCTGTAGGGCAGTGGCCCAACATTGCTGCTCTCACACCTCCCCTGGAATTTTGCAGCGGGTAAACAGAGCTGTCAGGCACCAGGACTCTATTCACACTAAATATTAAGTGTGAATGGTAAGTGCCCCAGACTTCCCACGTGCTGGCTGGAAAAAATAGTGCCAGTGTTAAAGTCTTTGGCACTGCCTCCAAGGGCTCCATTTGCAGCTCCAGCAAAATAAAAAAAAAAAACCACAAACCACCCTTGAAACTGGCAAAACTTGCCTGCTTTCAGGGGAGATTTAAACACTACCTCAGATGCCGGAGGTACATCAGCTGTTCTCAGGAAAAAGGTATGGGATTGAGTAAGCCTGAGAGAAGTCAGGATTTTGAGCAACAGTGATGTGAAACTGAGCACCCGGTCTGTCAGCTGGAGATAGTCAGACTTCCAGTTCCAGGAATTTTTAAACCAGACTCATTTGACCCAATGGAAATCATCATACTGATGATGTTCTGAGGCTTTTCTATAAAAGCACAAATCTTTCAGGAATTTGACAGCTAAAAATTGAAATATGCCTACCAATCAAAGGAAAAACTCAGTAAAACCCACCTATTTTTATCACACAGCTAATTCTCTTCTATTTGAATTGTCAAAGAACTGCTTGAAAAGTTTAACTTGTCAGCTGCCAAAACCCAAGATTATTTGGTCTCTAGTGTTTAGACAAAACTCAACTAATTTTATTTACAATTGATCAACCTTTTTCCCCGCAGAAATTGTCTTCATCTCATCCATTCTGAACTGAGCTGGGTCACTGCATCTGCTGGAGACTGCAAAGGCTTTAATATTTATTCTTTGCAGAGGACAGCAGCTAGCACGGAGCAGAGCCTTCCCACACAGCCTGTGACACCAGAGCAGGCAGAAATCTATGTGCATCGTGACCCTGTTCATTGCGAAAAGTAGGATAAAAACGACTCTTTCAGGTTAAGGGCATTGACAGGATATCAGCCATGGACACAACATCAGCTGAGGGGGTTATGTCCAGGAAACTGGGAGCGAGGACCCCCTCACTGCCAGTGCTTGGAGACCTGGGTAGGATGGCTGAGCAGACAAGAATTGTTTGCTCATTTTCAGTGCACCGATGAAACTACTGACCCTGCTGCTGTCTGGCTCAAATAAAATCACATTATCAACTTCACGTGAAACATCAGCAGAAAGTAAGAAATAGGGGCAAGCAAGCATTTGCAGCACTGACTCGATGTTGAGACACCCAGGATCAAGCCTAGAGATCAAACCAAGCAAAGAAGAGAGCTGAGTTTACCCCCTCAGATCCCAGAAGATGCCCCACATGTTCAGCCCCAGGGAGGCCTCTTCTGCTATTCAAGAAAAAGAGCTCGAAAAGTCTATTCCAGACCAGCTAAATTCCCATTAATGTTTCTGCTTCAGTTAAAAAGCAAGCTTGCAGTCTCCATCCTGGGCCTCTTTAACAAAACACCTTGGCCACGCTCTTGCCCCCAGGTCCTTTGGAGTCAGCAGGAGCCTTCACCTGCCTAACAACAGGACCACGTTGGGCTGATGGAGACCATCAAAGCCAGATTGCTCACCATGGAGGCTCTCGGCGTGGTCTGCTGTAAAAAGGCAGACGATGACTTCTTGCCTCCTCCAAACAAGGTCTGCAACGGCCAGCCAGCCCTGCTGTTTTTGCTTTGGCGGCACCAGCATTCTAAAATTTGGCCATGCGAGCATCTTGTCTCAGCAGCAAGACCCTCTCCTGCATCCAAAGCTGCCCTGCTCTTTCACTCCAGTCTTCTCCTCCAGCAGAAGGAGAGGGGACGGTTCAGCCTAATGAGGCAGCTGCTTATTGACCGATGCGAGCTGGTTCCTGGGGTGGGGGGAGCAACTCGGAGCTCGCCCAAGCTCCCCACACAGAGCTTGCGGAGGAATGTGGTCGAAAGCCAAAGAGTTGTCAGGCTCTCTCCCGCTGCATATTTGCCAGTAGGTCTATAAAAATGTCATTGTCTCTCAGCTGTTGGTGATTATATTCCCCTTTGCTATGGCTGCTGGTAATATGTATGTGTATATACAAGGGGGAATATCATTTCTGCACAGTGCTGGCCTCCCCCTGGCCTTTTTCAAACAATAATAGACTAAATATAAAGAGACAGAAGCCGTTACTTGGCTCTTTAACTGGTGCCAAGGAAAATGAATAATTAAGAGCATATTACTTGCAATGAATTTATACTGATGCTTTTAAGTTAGGACCTACTATGATCCTTTTTAAAATACATCATTCCCCCTTCATCTTTCATACAGAGTTCATATTCCAACCTAATACTTCATAGCAGCTACCGTTTAGATCTGAGTTAAAAGAAAGGCAGGCTTTAGGTTTCCATTACACACCAGAAAAGAGCTTGGCACGAGGCAGTTAATCCATTTTGTCTGTATTTTACCCACCTGCAACTTCACATGTCATCAGCCAGAAAAGATCACTTTGAGATCTTCAATGCATGTTGCCAGAAATGTGGTCCCAAAGAGAGAAAGAACCGAAGCCCCCACTAGCAAAGCTCGTTTACATCAGTGCTGGTCCCAGATATGAAGGTGTTGGGGAGCAGCTGATCCCAGCAGAGTACGCAGCACTGTAACAGAGACTATGGGCTCAGCTGATGTCCTTTTTTCATCTGTTTTTTTTTGAGCATCTCAGGGTGAATTCACCAGATACCCAATTGAGTGAGGTTTTTTAAAGACCAGGTACATCACTCTCCTCTTCTGATGCCCAGGCAAGGTCAGTACTGGCAGCAAATCTGCCAGGGAGTAGCCTGGCCGCAGAGCCAGGCTGTCCCTGTGCCTCTTCTGCTGCAAGACCAAGGCTGCAGCACATCGGTCTAGAAGCCAGGAAAAGGGTTTGATGGCCAGGGAACCCCAGGGACCTTGTTTAGTGGAGGGTTGCAGTCTTTGGGGCCACCCATTTGGAACCAACACAGAATTAATTTCTCAAGGGGAGAAACTGGTACTGTGTATGAAGAGAAAAAATAACGCTTTCTGCCACCTTCCACTAATTGCATGGCCAGATGAGGATTTGGTAGGCAGCTGTCTGGTGTGGGAAGCTTTGTGATGTGAAACAGAGATGACAGAAAAGGACCAACAGTGAGAGGTTTAGGATCCTTTATTTACTAAGCTTATTCAAGAAAAGACCAAGAGGTGAAAAAGACCTCCAGTGAAAAGCTCTGAAACCAACAGGCAAAGATGCAGCAAGGCTTGGTGGCTGTCAACAACAAGTTAAACAAATCAGTCCAGAAATAGATGCAAATTCAGAAATCTTGGCTGTCTCTACACTTGTTCTTGTTCAGTCCTGCATGAGCACCTTAACACAGAACTAATTTGTGGGAATCTTGGATTTGAATTATGCGGAAGGTCAGACTGGATCACAGCTGGGGTCTGTTCTGGCCTTGCATGGTGGGTTTTTGCAGAAGACATCTGATTAGGTTTATTCCAAACATGAGAACCCAGCTGTCAGGTCTCCTGTCAGTGACAAAAACACAAGGCATATATCTAGAAGTTAGTGGCAATATAAAGCCATGGCCTACGCCTCTGTCCAGTTGACTGCTTGGCGTTACTGACATGCCAGTAAGCATAGCTGATGGTTTGGAATGGCAGCGCCTTTCAGCTGGTTGCACGCCTGCTCAAACTCACACGCTTCCCCAGGCCATTGCAGGTATGGAAAAAGACTGCAGCAAGTGCAAAAAGGACAGCAAAGTCCCTTTCTCACAGTCTGTTGAGCAGCAGCCCGTTGGGATTGGTGCACTGCAGCACAGTTATAAACACATAATTGCCATTAATTATGAGTCCTTTGTGATATTTCTCTGGGTAACTCCGTTGCAATGCACTGAGAAGGTACGTGTAAATAGCCACCGTTAGAGAAAGCCAGAGAAAGCTGTAGAGTTCCAGTGGATTTGTACTGCCAGCCCACAAGATCTGAGCTGATACGTTTTCACGGGATCCAAATTTCTTCAGAAGTTTGCCCTTTGAAGTCTACCACAAGGCCAATGAAGAGACCACTCCGTTACTGAGATTTGTACTTTCAAAAGCGTGGTGACTTAGCTTACACAAACGATAGAGAAAATACAAATTACAGCAGCCCTTCCAGAACAGCAATAAAATTGTTCCAAATTACGTTTGTTTTAATTTGAAGAAACATTTGTGGAGTGTCATAGGTGACCACAAGCGATCTCCCACTCACAGCTGCTTTTTGGCAGTCCCGTTACAGCAGCCAGTAAGTCCACATATTTAATAGATCTATGAGTCCAGCAGGTCTCGTGAATCAAAGGCTTCTCGTGAATCAGTCTCTTGCTGGAAAACACAAGTTCATTCAGCCCTCGAATATTTGTCTAAAACATCTCCCCTTGGAAAGAGGTCTCACTGAGGTTTCTTTCCCTCCATTCGGCTCCATCTTTCTCTCATCTCCATTCAGCCCTGGGAAGTGCCTGAACTGGAATGAGCCTTCCCAGGCTATAGAGCCGGCAGGTCTAACCACGATCACTGTTACTTGCTGCCATCATCCCCAGGAGGACCTGTCATGCTAGAGGCTGGACAAACAGGGGTGTCCCACTCACCTGGGACACAGCTAAGAGCAGGGACTTGAAAGGGACACATCTGAGTTTGATACTAGCTCAGCACTGTTGAGTAATGTTGATCTCCCTGTAGCTCAGTTTCCCTTGACGAAAATAAAGTTGAAACCAGCAAGAAATTCAGCCAAATTCTGCTGCAGCCTAAACTGAAGGTCTCTGCTCATCAGGTCCCACAAACATCTGAGGTATCGTCTGTGCCCAGGAGGGGTGTGGAGACTGGCTCTGCCTCCCATGAACCTGGTGCTTAGCCCAAAGGATTATCCCTTTCCTCATCCCCGAGACAGGCCATCTTGTGGATCTTGTCCTCTGCCCAGCATCAGCAGGTTAGCAGGGCAGCACTGGGAAAGCAAACCCTTTGCTGCTCAGAGACCCCCAAACCTACTGAGGGGAAAGCGTGCCCAGGGTGCAAACACCACACTGCTGAGCTCCAAGTGCTGCAAATTTGTTTTGTTTTCATTTTTTTTCCCCCCACCAAAGCAACTTGATAACAAATAAGGTCTTAAACTGATATTGCTGTTTAGAGAAAGGAATTTCCACCAGGTGAGCATGAGTTTGACACCCAGGAGCAGTATCTGCAGGCATTCGGTGGCTCTGATCCCAGAGGCATTAAGCACATGACCAGTACCCAGGCAATTTTAAATTTCTGCTTGAATATTCCTACAAGTGCCACTCCTGAGTTGATTTAACACCATGGCTGTGGTGTCTAATAGCTCTCCAGTGATTAATAACAGCCATTTATTCAAAGCTAACAGCCCCAGTGTGACAGTAACAGATAAATTAGCAACATTAAAAATATGCTAAAGAAAACATTTATGTACTGGATCAGTGTAGTGTGTGATAGTAATACACATCAGTTGTGCCAATAACAAGCTATTAATGATCAGTGCTATATGTTTAAGCAATTTTTGCCCAGTTCTCTTGTAATCATTCTGACATTGTTCATATTTAGCTCTATGAGATGGGCCAGTTCTTACGGACATTAATGTTTTTTATGTGCTCGGGCATGAATATTGCAAGCAGATGGTGGGAGGAGCAAGGAGAAGGTATGCCATTGTATCCCTATCCGTTCTGTTTGTCACGGAGAAGCCAATGTGCCAAGTAATATTTGGGCATAAATTACAAGGCTGTTTACCAAATTACATCTCCAGCATTAGATGTCATGCAAAACATTTCAATAATGCAAATTAAAATTCTCCTGTTCAACAGATCCCAAGATGCTACTCTCGCCCACCAGAAATCACTGCTCCACACTGCTGTCCCCAGGGATGACCAGCAGCCGGCTGAGCGGAGCCAAGCCCACACCCTGCAACACAGCCCTACTCCCAGTCATATTTCATCCCAGAGAAAAGCTATGTAACTTCAATTCACCTGGAAGCCTGAAGCCGACCTGAGCCTTTTTCTCAGGGCAGGCTGAGAAGAGAAATCTTACACATCTTCACTTGATCATCTGCACCCTCAGGAAATAATCCCAAGGCATCACAGCATCCATCATATAAAGAAACACCCAATCCAGATGGGTGCACGCTTGCATTTCACTCTTGTCTGCTCATGATACTAAAGGAAAACATCAGACTATCATGTTCTGCTCAGCTGTTTAGGCATGAAAGGAAGGTCCATTTGTTGAAATTACACATTGCAGTACCAAGCCCCCATAGAAATTTGTGCACTGCTAGGATGGATTGGCCTTTCTTTCTTTTGTTTCCACCACTGATATTCAGGTGCATGCCATGGGGCAGCACAATCTGCAGTTTTCCCTGTAGGTATAATTCACAGCACGAAATAGATGCTGCCAGCTGCCTTGGTTTTGGTTCAGACAAAACCGAGTGCTGTTTGGGTGACAATATTCCTGAGCAAATCTTGCAAGGCAAGCATAAAACCTGAAATTTAGGACTGAGCTGTAGAAAAACCTTGAAAACAGTCCAAGCCCTGCTCTCGCACCTGTATATATAGGCTCCAACCATGCGAGCAATGACTGCTCGTGTAGTCTGAGAGTAAAATCTACCCGTAATGTGCAGTTCTGAGGGGCCTTTCAGAAGATGTGTCTCCAAATGGCTCCGAGTATGGAACCGCGCTGTCAGCACACACACGTGCGTGCGGAAGTTGGATGTGGAAGCTGTGCTGACAGATACATGATCTCATTGGTTTGAGCAAGTTGTTATACAGAGCTCAGCCTCCACTCAGCAGGCTCACTGTGACTGAGAAGATCAGGAACTATTTCTCTCTCCTGTCAAAGAGTAATGGACCAGTATGATTAGGCTTGTTTAATTTTATCTAAACACTGCTTCCAAGTTACGCCTTGCTTTTAGGTGTTTGTTTAAACACTCCCATTTTCCACTTCAAATTTTTTTTTAGAAAAAAACCTCAAAGCATAAACTTCCCACTTAGCTGATAATTGATTTCTTATTTTTTAAAAAAATATTACATTAGTGAAAAATTTGCAAATACTCTCTACCTGGGATGTTCTCTTCCCCGGGTCTCTGGTGGTGCTTACAAGCGAAGGATTCAGCTTGGGGTGAGAGGAACACAGCCTGGAGCCCATCCACATCGCCGCTGTCGAACAGAGCCACCTGCTCCCCATGCACCCAATGCAGCAGAGGGTGAGGTCATGGGACAACCATCCCCTTTCGAGCATGACCTCATGGCTTAACAGCTCCTTGGCTGCAGCATGTGGGAAACTGGGAGCATTTCCCTCTGCTCCTCATCTTTAAAGTCACAGTTCTCAGTCTTCCCCAGGAGCCAAAACCACCTCTAATGACTACCAAGGCAGGAGTGTGGTCTGGTGAACAGAGAGACAAAGACCTTCACCTGGGTTTGCTGTGATTTATAGCAAGGACTTTCCTAACCCAAGCCCTATTCTTCCCACTTGTAGCCTTAATTTTCCCACCTGATAGTAACAGAAGCTTCTCCACACAGACTTTGCAGCCCTGCCCTGTATAATGCCTCAATACTGGTATTTAGAGGTGCGACTGGTTGCCATTGCCTGTTTCAAGGCTTTTTCTGCAGAGACATGGAGATGTCACCTGCAACTCACTCTTGAGGTACAACAGCCTAAAATCTGGGACCTGCTGCCCCATAAACCCCGGCTTGCAGCCTTGGAGCAGCAGAGCCATATCAATCAGTGCCTCAGGGTCAATGCTTGCATCCTTTTCATAAACTCCCTCATGCAAGCATATTTGAGAAAATCTGATCTGAGACAGAAAAAGGCAAGGAAATATATTTAACTAAGGAGAGAGCATGGGAACAAAAGACCAAACAATGGCTGAGTAAAGGAGCACTTACAAATTACTGTGCTATACAGTATTAGTCTTGCAAAGACAGTTGGACAGTTTTTCTTCTCGATTATGTGACTCCAAGTCTCTTTGAAATCACTGGTTCTGCAGCTTTGTTTTGCACCTAGGGTTTCTGCCCAGACACAATCCAGCATGTCGAGACCTTGCAGCGTGCCAAGAGTTTGCCATCTACCCAGCAAAGGCTCTGCAATTCCCCACCCCAGCGCTGAAAGGGGATGCCCTGTGATTCAGCGTCTCTGTTTGCTGTCATGCAAAGTTGCCTTCTGCTCCTATATTTCACCCCCCCAGGCTGTTTGCATGCAGTAGAAATGTGTCAAGCTTTTCTTGCTTGAAAGATACCTCCTTGGCAATGCATCCCTGCAAGTCCTGAGCTGCAGGGAGCTTTCTGACACATCTCACGAAATGCCTTTTATGGCTTAATGTGGGGCACACATTACATGTTGGCTGAGGTCATTTGTTTGCTGTGGCAGGTCTGTGGGAAGGGCAGCTGTGATCAAAAGGATTTGGAGGGGGTATAGCAGCAATCGTAGAACCTGCTCCAGGTTTAATGGACACAAGGAACTGCACCGAAACTTGGCAGTTTGATTTTGCTTTGAAGGCATGAGTTATGGCTTGTTCCCAAACAAGCAGGGGCAGATGTATCTCTAGATGCAGATGGTGCCAGAACTCAACCCTAAATAACTCATTGCTGTTGCTGACCATAGCTTTAGCTGACCAAGGTCAGAAAGCGAAGGGCCAGCAGTTCCTGGAGGCCACTGCTGTGCAAGCGAGACAGGCATAGACTCAGATGGCAGATGTCTACCTGGCTGTCATGGCCTGGTCCTGCTGTGCCTTTATTTTTTATCTCTGCTATCAACCCAGCCAGAAGCTGTGGCCAGCCATGCTGCTGCTCAGAAGAGGATTCCAGATTTTGTTCATTCAAGCCAAATCTCAACCTGGCTAAGAAAACAAGGAGCGATGTAGATTGGGCCTATCAATCACTTGGATTGGCTTTAACATTTCATGCAGGCAGCAAAAACCTTAATAAATATCAACTGCCGGAGATTTCTGATATTGCTGGAAAAGTTTTCCAGGTTTCTGGTGGAGCAGGAGTTAAGCAGAACCCAGTGCATACACTGGAGCCCCAGGGCTGAGGAATGGGGAGGACCACAGGGAACTGAGCCACAGCCAAGTGTGCATAAACCACCCAGAGACTCGTGGTGTGCAGGAAGGGAGAGGAAAGCGAATAGCCAAAAAGGCTGGAAAAAGCAACCCAGGGAATTGCATGGTGGCATTGGAGGGCAACAAAACCCAAAATGTGCTGTTCAGATTCAAGTTAATTCTTATCGGAAAGGAGATGGAGTCAAACTTCTCCTGCCTTCAAGAGGAGTCTGTCCTTTAATCCTGAGCCCGTGAACACTGAATTCAACCCCCTGTGATCAGCAAATTTCAGTCACCTTAAAAGCAGCTCGTTGGACCCAAGCACAGACTTGAAGCACTTATCTGCGCACCTGACCAGAATGGATTTTATGCCAAGGCAGCTCAAGCTGAAGCACATCGGCTAAAAAACAAGGGAGACCTAAGGTACATCTGGAGATTTGCCAAAGCTTGAACACACGCATGGGCAAGAGCTGGGCAAGAGCTGTGCCTGGAAAACCAGGGCTGAAGGAGTTTCTGCTGAAGCATCCCCTTGCCACCCTAGCAGCCCAGTCTCTCTCCTCCTGGTTCACACGCACGCATTGTAACACGGCTGATCAGCAAGTGCCCAGATGCTTCCTTCAGCATTATTAGGCAGCATATCTGCCTATATTCGTGGTGCAAGCTCACATTGCAGATCTTTCCCTGACGATGTGAACATTGCCTGTCCCCTCTTTCCCCATCGCTATCTCTGCTCCGTACATGAGTCGGAGCAAGATGCTTATTCTTTTCCAGCTTGTTTCAGACCAAGATTCATTTGCTAGAGTCCAGCTGTCATCACATTTATTTTTCTTTCTCATGCTTTTCTTGGCCCGCCGTGCTGGGCAGTGATGGTATGTGGACCCAAGGGACCCCAGATGTGCTATGAAATGATGCAGAAGCATCAATATTTTCACTTTGAATGGATGAGGTTTTCTGCTGATTGCCAACTCGGTGCAGTCAAGGTTGTTTAAGGGCTTGGGTGAGAAGAAATGCACTGATGGAAACAAAGGAGGGAAGAAAAGCTTGAATGCAATGGTCTGGGGGAGATGACTTTGTTTTAACAGGGCTGATTATGATGCAGAAATGGAGTTGCTGAAAACCAGCTCCCCCGACTTCACTGCTGATAAATCTCTGCGCTTCACTGTGAATGACTCAGGCAGCAAATCTGAGAGGCTCATTCCTGATAGCTTTATTTTAAAGGCTTTCTTTCACAAAGTGCACTCTGAGAAGACGGGGCCTGATCCTGCCAAAAGACATTCCTGTGGCGAGCGGTGAGCCTGTGACTGCTCCCACGGGAGATGCGGAGGGGTGTTTCCTGGTGCAGAGCCAGAGGCAGTACACTAAAGTGAAAAGGAGAGAAGAGCGGGGGTCTCCAGGGCAGGTTTGGAGCTCAGGTAGCCCAGTGGTGCGAAGACCAATGGTGGCAGCTGCTCAAACTTTATAAAGAAGATAAAAATTGTTCTCTCTCACAGTATTGATGGATTGACCGGAATAAAAGCAGAGTAAGCAAGTCCTCGTGGTTACAGTCACACTACCCACCTTGTTTATGAGGAGACCAGTTTGGTTCAACTAAGGTAAGGAACAGCTGTGATAGGTCCTGTGCAGACACACTGGCACCTGTCCTGCCCCGGCTAGTTTATGCCATCAAGACAGAAATGAGGTGGGAGAGGATACCCTCCCAGGCAAAGCAAAGTCTTTACCATGCCTCAATTTCCCATTCAGAAAGTGAGAATAGCAATACCCACCAATTTTTAGCAGATTTTGAAAAGCACCATGTCATATTCATGTGTTTTTATCAGTAGCGCAATACTGACATATGCTGGTTCAAACTGCAGGAAAAATAGCTATGCTATAATTAATTAAAGCAAAGCCTTGTTATCAAGAATAGCTTTGACTATAGCTATATAAGATATAGGCATTCTCTCTTCAAAGAGAAATTCATGTTCGTGTAACGTAGCCCTGCTGATCTTCCAGGAGCTCTCAACTGTGCAGGGGACCTTAGAGGGAGCCCTGTGATCCTTTCCGTCTCCAGCACTCCCCCAATTTTAAACCAAGCACCCTTGGTGTGATTTCTTTTGATTTACTTATTATAGAAGTATTTTTCAAAACCTCTGATCATCTGGTTTTCTTTCATATGTTGTGTGACACCGGGGAAGAGAAATTGGGGCTGTGCAGCCTACTTCTAGTGCAGTTCCAGGCACACTAACACCAAAGGCGGGAAGGCATTCCTCAGCAGTAATAATCGTTAAATAAAAAGGAGAGAAATTCAAGCCAGAAAATGGAGGAACAGGAGTCTATCAAAAATATCATTAATAAAGGAGAACAAATACACTGAACAGACTCTTTCAAAGGGAAAACCACAGACACTGCGGGGCACTTTGCCTGCTCGCAATAAATGGAAGGTGTTATGAATTGCCACATGCTATCAAGGGGAGCAGAGCAGTGTGAAACCACCGGAACACACTGAAAGAAGGCTTATGCCCAGAGCCAGGTGCTTTTGGCAAACGTTTATAATTTCTCATTTGTCGTTAAACTTTGCCATTTCTCCCTGAGCTGGCAGATTCAGGCTTCTATGGGAATGGACCAAACTGCACCCATTTGGCAGATGGTCTCTGAAAGAAACTTCCCCTTCTCAGTCAGGGGTTTATGGAAAAAAAAAATCAATTAAGAAATAAATACAACGTTCTTCTTGAGAACAAAAAGGTGTTTTCAGCTCCTACTCGTAGACGGGAGGTCGGCAGTCCTGTGAAGAGCAGAGTGAACAAACTCTGTTTCCTTATGGATGCCCGTCTCTCCCTCGGCTGATTTTGTAACTGAATTAGGCTAAGATTTCTGTCATCTCTGTCCACACCTATAAAATTCTTCTCTTGTTCCCTTTACAACTCCCCTCGCAGGAGAAGTTGGCTGTGACATGTCAGCTGCCGCGCTCGGCGGTGGGAATCGGGCCAAAGCGATTAGAGCAAACTCGAGGCTGTCCAAACCTCGGTAGGATTTGGGTTTTTCTCCCCCCTCAGCAGCCAGTTTCCCTTATACGTACACAAATTTGTTATTTAGATATTTACCTTCCTGTCAAATTCAGTTGAAATCAGGCAGCATGTTCAAGCTTGAGAAGAGGCACAAGGACAGACAGAAATAGAGCTCCCTTGACAAACTGACTGCCTGGACCAAACTTTCCCTTCCCTTCCTCTACTCCAGGCTGCCTCGAAATATGATTTGCTCCTGATTTTCTCCTGCTATAGGGAGAAATTTTTGCAGGAAGGTCTCTGGTCTCACCAACAAATCTCTGACAGTCATAAGCATCCCTCCTGGAGCTGCAAGGGGTGCTCCCTTGGCTCCCAACGTCAGCAACGCCTGCAAGCATTCTGGTGAAATGTGGTTTATTCCTCTTTACCTGCAAACAGCATTTCCCAGAGCAGAGATAGTTTCAAAGACCTTAATTTTTCCCAAGAAACTGGGTTGCTCCCCTTGCTACAGAAAGCAGCAAACGGCTCTTATTTTGCTTGCCAATGTGACCAGCTGAGCATGGGGAAGAGAAGGACCCTTCCAAAACCAGATTCAGTGTTTGGTTTCAGCAAGCATCCAGACAACATCACCAACTGCACCGCTCACCTACAGTAACTCAGATTTTAGTTGGCAAGGTATTTTTTTCTCTGCAGCATCATTTTGCTTAAGTCTAGCTTAATCTTCTTGACCAAAGAAACAGCAGTGGGAAAAGCAAAGTTTCCCCTTTGAACTAGTGGCTCATGCCTGGCTTGTCAAAAAAGGTTTTGAAAATCAGTAATATTCATCATAAAACTGCAGAGAAGGAAGTGGGAAGGAACTTGGGGATATCATTCCTCAAGAATTTTCCACCAAAGATTCATGGCACTTCCACGAGAATAAAAGAAACTATTGACCATTTGATGGTTCCCCTTTATAACCAATGCAGAATTAGGCTTTGAATATTCATTTGTTATTTCTGCTCCCCACATTTCACTTGCTTCAATGGACATGCATAGAGAGAACTTCTGTGTTGGTTTGCAGTCCCTTCACAAAGCACCTTCGGAAACCCTACAACCAGGAGGCAGCCAGGGATCACCAGACTGAACCAGTCTTTTCTCCCTTGTCCCAGCCCAGGATTAGTTTAGCATAACTTGTTCCTGGCAAAAAAAAAAAAATCCCCCAATGCCAGTTGCTGATGGGTGCATGCACCTTCTTGTTTCCCAGCAGTTCATGCAAACAGCCCTTTCCACAGTCTCAGGCTAGAACATGTCCCGAGCAGCCAGGTTTTTTTTGCGTGGCAAGAAGAAACATCATTTTTTAAATCATGCAAATGAGGAACAAGATCCATGTATAAAGTAAACAGACAACCTATTTTTCATCTATAATTGTTTCTTTGCCACATTAATAAAAAGATGGTGTGTATTATGGTTAATGAATATGTAAATGAGAGATGATTAATAGCTCATTTGGAGACAAAAGATTCATTTACCTTCTGTAATTCCTCTGTGCTTCCCATCCTCTGTTCGATGTCCTTCCAGCTCCCATCTCTTAATGCCTGAACTGGATCCCTTTGACACAAAGAATTAGTAAAACCAATATTGCCCACATTAAACTGAAGACCGAGCCCAAAGCATTTGTTTTTTTCATCTCTTTGAGGGCATCCATACCACGCATGGAATAAATCTTCATTCACCCAAAAACACTTGAACTAAACAACCTGGCCTGGACATAAAGGTTTAGGATCTGTGTCCCAGCTGGATAAACAAACCCCCTTGCCAAGGTGTGCTCCCATGGGGAACCACGGGGCGTGAGCATGGGCTGGGCAAAGGCTTCTCACTGAAAAGCTCCTTTGAAAGGTGCCTTTTTCCATCCTTTATGAAATCCTTGTCTGTGGGCAATACCCTTTTTTTGACAATACTGTAGGATTTCGGCTTTGATCTGGAAGTTTTCTTTAGAAAATGTCTGATGGTGAAACTTTTCCCTCTCTCCCACTCCATTTTTGTACAAAGTACCTCCTGTCTGTCCTGCACAGACCCTTTTCAGCCTCATTCCATGCTCTCTGGCACTGCAACTGCAGTATGGACCCCACCAAAACCCTCAGCCTTTGCCTTTGAAATGCTCATTTTGTGAGAGCTTGGGGTGAGATCCGTCTGAGGGCCTGGCATGCGGATTGCTTCCCTGGCACATCAGGTTGCATTTATTGGGCAGCTGAACCACCAAAGCGGTATCTAGCTTGGGGACCATCCCCTCCTGCTCATTATCATCTCATCTGTGAGGCTCCTTGGGCTGGAGTCCATTCGCAGAGGGTCTCCCACAGCCTCCCAGCATCACTTCTTTACCTCTCCTTTCATAGAGGAGTGAGAGTCCATTTGCCTCCTCCTACAAGAACAAACACGGCAACTTGGCAGGGAAATCCGGCTACTGAGTCTGCAGGACGCATCTCTCGTCAGCTGGTGATCAGGAATGCAGTGTGGCCATGTCTGCTGCCAGAAATCTTCAAGCCAGTGAGGCTTGTGCAGGAGGAGACCCTTGGAGTCTGTGTAATGGAAAAAATGCAAACTGCTTTTCAGGAGAAACACTGGGATCTGTAAAAGCCAAATGCTTCTTGCCTCTCTTCTTCCTAAATTTCCCTTGCTTTCCAGGCTGCATGTTAAGGGAGAAGCTGAATTATCAGGAAAAGTGCTGCTTGCTGCTTGTGACCATGCATGACTGCACAGGCGGAACCTGCCAGGCCTGCAGCAGCCCGCCTATTGCAGAAAAGGTCCCTTCTCTCTACATTTAAGCAGAGCTGTTACGAAAAGCCAATGAGTTCTCCCTGTCCCCTGAATTACTAAGCTTACACCTGAACTGTAGATCAGCCCCTAGGTTTTAGCAGCCTACAAAACGCAGGGTCAGCACGTGCTGGGACCATTGCAGCACACCCCGGGCTTGACTCTGGGGTCATCAGAGTGAGCAGGAACCACACAAACTGCTGCCTCCCCCATAGCATGGGGCTGCTAGAACCAGAAAAGGCTATTTGGGGGGCGTGACATTGAGCTGCGATGTAGCAGTCGGGCACAGAACTCTGCAAATCCCTTTAGCAATGCCCAAGGGCTGCACAGAGAAGCCAAACCCCTTTGAGCACCAGTGCACACTGCGAGTTTGCCATGCTCGGGGTCGGTCCCCTGCCCCAGCGCACCGACCGCAGAGCCACACGGGACACAGGACACAGCCCCTCCGGGCTGTGGCAGGACTTTCTGCTCCAGCACCCCTGTTTATTCAGTGTTTACATCATTTAGCAGTGGGTGCCAGTCACCCCGCTAACACACACTTTTTTGTTGGAATTAAATATCCACACTGATAGCCCCCTGAACTGCTCGGTTCAGACCACTCAAGTGCAGGCACGGGGGTCAAAGGAATTTTCGTTTGGTTTCGCTACAGTTTGGTGTGTTTAACTGGGCTGAAATTGGTGTGCTAGGCAGATTTTGTTGGCGTTTGGGGTTTTTATTTGGTGTGGGGTTTTTTTTCTTTGCACATTGACTGACCTTGCAGAGTGCTGAGAGGCAACTGAGCTGCTCAGGGTCTTCAGTGTCCTCCCTGCTCCTCAGGACACACAGACGCTGGCTGCTCCTCATTTCCAAGGATCTGGCACTAATTCCTTTGAACGCTTTCCGTGCACCGCGTGAGCTCACCTGCACAGACTCACGCACCCTCCCGCAGCAGCCGTTCTGCCCTCGTAGCGTGCGGGCTCTGCCTCTGCACCGGCTCCGGGGTCTCCTGGATGCTACCCCTGCGAGCGAGCAAAGGCACTGGCGCAGGTCAGACCTGCTGCACCCATCGTACCCATCCTCTCCGGTGTCCCCACAGCCCTGAGACCCTCTGCAAAACCAGGAGAGGCTCCCTGCAGCTGCTGGGAACAGCTCGTTCGGGCTGTGGGGTCTTTTGGGAGGAGTTGTTGTGCTGGGTGTACGTTACCTGAACAACTGGGGGGTGCTTTATTTCTGTAGAATTCGGGTTTGATTCTGGATCAGTCTGCAGAGCCATTTTGGACATAAACCTTACAGTATGTATTCGCATCTACCCCTTTCCTCCTAATCCCAGGGCAGTTGTACCTCCCTACACAGCCTTCAGCCCTTTCCCAGCCTTCTCCCATTTCACCTATATCCAATCCTGGGCTTATTACAGGCCTAAAAAAAAAAAACAAAAAAAAAACGAAGTTTCCTTCAGCTTCCAGAAGCAGGTAACTGAGAACCTCAGCTTTCCAGAAACACACAAAATTGATTTTTAACTCTTCTAGTTATTGGAAAACACAACCCAAAAGGAGGTTCCCAAACGTCGCTTGGATAACCGCCTTTTGCCTGAGCACCGGATGATGGAGCCAGCCCTTAGTGCAGCCCCTGGGCTTGCTGTGGTGTCCCCAGCTCAGGGACAGCAGGACATGTCCAAGGTCACAGGTGAAGAGCAGAGGGAAGATTCAGAATGTCAGCCCTTCCCCCGAGTACCTGCAGGGCCCTTGTTCCCCAGTCCCACC
>Ga0065711_1028605_pt1 | contig 40222 bp, 21 predicted proteins | sample Hoacrofraction12_FD_59098 | JGI IMG/M metagenome (GOLD analysis project Ga0065711, IMG submission 59098) | Hoatzin crop microbial communities from Cojedes, Venezuela - Epithelial fraction 12 v2 (version 2) | ecosystem: Host-associated > Birds > Digestive system > Esophagus > Crop | place... | reverse complement strand
GGGGGAAGCTTTCTCTTCCCCCCCCCCCCTTTTCTGTCTTTTTTTTTTTTTTTAATTCTTGCCCTTCAGTTTGATAAAGCAAGACCAGATTTACTGGCAAACTTACAGCACGCTTGTCACAAGCTTGCAGCAAATTTAATTAACCTTATTACAAATATGGTTTTCTTGAAGATTACATCACAATCTGGTTTCACATCGCCTGCTGCTGATTCAACATATTCTGTGCTTTGGAGAACATGTTCATTTTCTGAAAAAGGTCAAAATGTTAAAATATCTAAAACTTCACTATTTCTTCTGAGTTCCTGTTCAAATGGTGTGGTGTACCAACTCTGTGTCTTACAAGCAGCGTTGTTACCTCGCTGCATGCCAGTTGTAGATGGGTTTACTTCACGATACAGTTTACATCCCTTTAATACCAGGGATGACCAGATGATCGAAAATTTGCTGCTAGTTTAACCACTCATTATCACACTGGGACAAAATCACTACAAATTTAGAACTAGAATAAGCTTTTGCCCAGCAAGCTAGAAACAAGCAAAAGGTGCTAGCATAACTTGGAATTTCGGCTTCGTAAGGACAGAGTTAAAGTATTACTTTTGCTCAAGAATACTGAGAGTGAAGATGCATTAATTGGTTTTGATTAGCAAAATAAATTAATAACTTTTTACAGTCAGTACTAGTTTTCAGACCCTGAAATGTTTGGTTAAAGGATTTTTCAGTCTCTGTTTCCAGAAACTGGAACAAGAAATTTCCTGTGACAGAAAACGCTGGAATAAGATTTCTATCAGCGTTCTTCAGACTCTAGAGAGCTGGTTTAAAAAAAAAAAAAGAAATCTTGATTACTTCCTTGAACTATACATGAATTCAGAACCTTTAACTATTTGCACAGCCTGAGTTAGTCTCCTTGAAAGTGCATACTGTCAGCTAAAACTGTGGGAGAAAGAGGAGTCCTTACGTGTTTATTTTTTCTTTTAATGTCTAGAGGAGGACTGCCCTTGTCCATATTCATGTAATAACAAAGCAAGACTTCACAGGCAGAAATTCTGCTACGGTGTAGGAGGAAGCAGAGGAAAAATGTCACAGCATCTGTACTAAAACCCTCTTTATAAAGCATAAAGACAGAAAAGGGTGTAAAATAAAGACACCTTTGCTAATCACTAACTCTGGAATTCTATTAGCACACAGGTGTTATCAGATCAGTGGGAAGTGGATGCAAAAAAAGATTATGCAGAAAAAAAAAAACAACAAAGCAAACATTAGTACAATAGCAGTGATCTAAAACCTTGGCATATTCAATAACGTTCTGGCTCCCACACACCGTACAGATAAGGTGGCTGACCAACACAGCACAAGTGCATCAAAGGCATTCCATGAAAAGCGGCTATGCTCTGCAGAAGACAACCTGCAATAGCAGAGTTACTAGTAGAGGGTCTAAACGTGTGGCTATTGTGTGTCAGCTTTTGTAGGATACCAAGGTGCTGACTCCCACATGACAAAGGACGCTTTTTGCATTTACGCCTGTGTGTACATAACATATATTTGGCATTATTTTACTTTTGTATGCTTAAACAGAGAGGTCTGAAAACTCAAGTGAGAACACTCATCAAAGAAAGACAAAAAGGGTCTGCCTACCAAGGTCACTTTTTCTCCCTGCAAGAGAAAAACAAAACAAAGCAAGCAAAACTCTCCACCCCATTCCAATAACCAAAACCTTTCACACTGTTCTGCTAAACTTAATTAATCTGTAGGTCATTCTAACACTGCCATACACAGAGGTTGCGCATTATTCTATTGATTCATGTGAAAACTAACGCAATACAAATATTAAATCGTTTAAACAGAACTAAAGTCCTTGATTCTCTCAGGAATTTATATGCCTTTAGGGACATATTTTGAAACTTTCTGCAAAACATCTGAAGAACTAGTTAAGAAATGGACAAGCCAACTAAGGAAGATGCTCTGCTGGGCCTGTTACTCCAGAACAAGCAAGAAATGGTCACGGATGCGAAAGTCAAAGGGAGCCTTGGCCACGGTGACTGTGACACCGAGGATTTTAAGCTTCACAGAGGAGTGAGAAAGACATAGTAGAACCACTGCCTTGGACCTCAGGAGAGCCTGTTTCAGCTTGTTCAGGGATCTGCTTGTCAGGATCCTAGGGAGACTGCCCTCAAAGGCAAAGGGTCTCAGAAGAGCTGCTTGGTTTCCAAACCACAACCTCCTCAAAACACAAGTAGTCTACTCCTCTGTGCAGAAGGTCTAGCCAGGGTGGCAGAATGGGTGAACACAGAATTCCTCAGATAGCTCAGACACAAGAAGTAGTCTGCAGATAATGGAAGAAGGTACACAGGACAAACAGAGATATTGCCTGAGCACACAGGGAGGGAGTTAGAAAAGTAAGAATTCAAAGAGCTCTGCTGGAGGTGGAATTAGCAAAGGACATGAAAAGCAGTAAGAGGAGCTTCTGCAAGGACCTTAGCAGCAAGAGGAAGGGTAAGGCAAGTATGGTCCCACTGTGCTTAAAGGGGTAGAGGAGCTAGCGACACAGAATGTGGAAAAAGACTGAGGTACTCAACCCATTTTTTGTCTCATTTCCACTGGTAAGGTTTGCCCTCAGATCTCCCAGGTCTCCAAGCCTACTAGCAGTCTGTGAGCGTAAAGCAGTGCTCACAGCAGACGAAAGTCAGGTTCGGGATCATTTAAGCCAATGGGACACGTACAGTAGGACCAGATGAGCTCCATCTGAGGGAGCTGGCTGATACTACAGCAGGGTCCTGCTGTATCATCTCTGAAGGGTCAAGGCAACCAGAGGAGGTAGATGGCAAGCTGAGCATGAGCCAGCATGGCCCTGGCAGCAAAGCCAGCCAACAGCCTCCCAGGCTGTGCAAACAGGAGGGTCGCCAGCAGGCACTCGTGGGACCCCACCTGAAGAACCATGTCCCACTTCAGGCTTCCCAGAACAAGACAGGAATATGCTGGAGCAAGTCCAGCAAAGGGATGCCAGGATGGTTGGGCGCTGGAGCACACAGCATGCGAGGAGAGGCTCAGGGAATGGGGTCTGTCCAGCACTAAGAAGAGAAAGCAAAGGGAAGCCCGGAGGCAGAGTTGCTGCTTAAAACTATCCAGTGTGAAGTGAGAGAGAAGGCAAAGTCAGAGTTTTGTCAGTCAGGTAGCAATAGGATGGGAGACAATAGAAATGACAGTCAGGTATAAGAAAAAGTTTGTTTTTTTTCTTACCAGATGGGGATCACACACTGGCATAGGTGACCAGAGAGGTTGTGGAGTCTCCATCTTTGCAGACATTCCAAACCCAGCTGGACACAGACCTGAACAACCTGCTGTAGGAGGTTGGACAGATGATCTCCAGAGGCCCCTTTCAACCTGAATTATTCTATAATCCTACAGTCACACAAAATATGAATCAGATTGATCTCCTGCCACTTAAAGACATTACAGAAATATTCGTACTTAAATGAATTGTTTTGGGTTGTTTGCACAGTTCCTAACAGCTCCAACATCGAGTGATTTACTTTGCGTATTTTTACTACAATTTCTACTACAGGTTAGACCTCTGATTATTTACTCAGATCCTGCATGCCTTATACTGGTGCTGTACACCAAACGTCCCATTCAAAACAGGGTAACAAACGTGTATGCTACCCCAGCACTTCAAAGTAATTTACTGTTGCTTGCTTTTCACCCATGCATTGGCCATGAAGGTTATATATCAGAAATCTCTTCTTTGGGAGCCTGTGCCTAAAAAGTGGCAGCTCAGCAAAGCTTTTCCTCCCTCTTCTAACATGCTTCCTTTTCTGAAAGCCCTTAAACACCATAGAAGAGAAATGTCCTTTTTAGAAGCATTAAATCCTGTTTAGATATATGGATGGCTTTGAGAAGAATACTTGCTGAAGTGAGTGCTTCAGGCTTTTCCCTTCACCGTCTGTGCAAATGCAGAAAGCTTCACGCAAACGGGACAGGAAGGTGCCTGGAAACTTAAGAGCACACAGAAGTTCACTACAGTAATTCTGCCTCCTTCATGGGACCTTCTGAGCCCTGCCTCCTCCTCCTTGCTGCTCCCTTCCGGGCACTCTGACAGAGGGGAATATGGCAGAGGGGAACGGAAGCAAGGGGAATAAATTCACCCAAGGAAACAATCACTGCCCGTAGCCTGGGGGTGGGAGGAGAGTGTAGGAAGGGAGGAGGAAGGAGGCTTTTTCTCTCTAACAATTCTATACAGTGCTTTGGGGTGCTATAGAATCAAAGGGACCATATATAAAGGCTCAACATTATTATAAAAACACTACCATCACATCCAAAATAAATGCTTTGAGATTTATGACATTTCTGAACTCTCAACTCTTGGGACACAACTGGGGACCTTTAGCTGACTTGCCCACTAATACTGTTACCAAAAAACCTGAGAGAAAAGACAAGACCACTGCTGATTGCATATAAAATCGCAAAACCTGAGATCTTTACAGCAGCCAGCTCTCTTATCACAATCCTCCATGGACAAAGCACCTGTTTATGCTGGCAACAAATGAAAAAAAACCACATTTCTCTTGTTTAGTAGGGCCTTATATTATTACAGTACATAAGAGACCTGCACACAATTTTTCCTCAAAATTCTCGAATTTAGCTGAGCCGGGAATAGTTTTCCCATCCTTGAGAAAAACTGTGCAATTTAAGCCTATTGAACTGGATATATTCCAACAGAAATGTATGGTTTCATTAGAAAAATTCAAGAGGAAAGTAGGTTTTACAGATGAAAAAAATTCTGACTGGCTCTAACCTTCAACTGTGGTAGATACGAACATTACAGTGATTATACCTGCACCGATACACAGAATAAAGTGGAAGTGAAAATTCTTAGGGAGTATGCAAGCAGTCTTTCACAACTTGTTAACAGCTAGCTGAAATGCAGGTGGGGAAGAGGTGAATCGGAACTTTCACTGAGTGTACGTCGCAAATTCCAGAAGTATGATTCAAATTCACGATCATGGACTAGAAACAGGAAACCTAACTCTCTTTGGTTAAATACCTCACTTTATATGAAAAAAAATTAAAATTATCTGATGGGAGACCAGATATCACACTCAAAGAGGGAATCTCGCTGACAATGGCCAGCTAGGAAATCTTCTGCTAGAAACTCCTGTCTTCTAAAACAGCACAGCCCAATCTTGCAGCTGTATATGTGATTGAGCCTTTTCTAAGCAAGGTAGTGGGGCCACATGCCACACGTCTCCTCTGCCACACCCACCACCACCACAAGAAGTCACCCAGCCTGCAGCCCACCACTGAAATGGGCTCAACATACACAACAAAGTGGACCATGGGTCAGACGAATTGTCCTGGTAGGCTGCATGTGCCCCACAGACTAGAGACTGGTTAACCTGCTACAGACAGAGGAACGCTGTGTTTTGCAGTGCTCACGGATGCCTCCAGGAGCGATGCGTCTAATAGGCACTCCTCTATCAGCAGTCAATCTTTTGGGAAATGCCCACACACACCATTAGGGGGAAGATAGAGGTAAAACTTTCTCCAATTTCTTCTGCAACACCTGTGTGTAGCATAAACATGCATTGCTGCCATCCTAATCTGAATGATGCCAATGCTTATGGTATTACTGGTAATCAACAGTGGAGGAGGTTTGTTACATAGACCATATGATAGCCCAGTATCTACTCAAAGGATAACTCAAGAGAAGTGCATCACCATCCAGTTCTCCTCTACAACTTTTCCAGATAATGGAAATTAACAAATGTGATTGGAAGGCTGCGGAGAGTTGCTGCAGTGACATCCATTGCACATAAAAACTAAAGGCTAAAACTGAAGATAAGCAACAGAAAAGTTAATTATGAGAACTGCAAAGCCAAGCTCTCAAAAACTAGGAAATACTGTTCTTTGTGCAACCACATTTCATACTGTATGGAAGGTGCATATCTAGTCCAGGAACAAGTGGACACTGTAAACAATTTGAGTATTTTTAACTGCTACTGCCTGGGAATGACACATCTGAGGTTTGGTTACCTACTCGAACTGAGAGTGAAATGGCTTCTGACCTCTTGCCCTGGGAAGCTGATGAGATGAAAAATGTCACCACTGTGCCCTGTGCAAGGCTTGAGCAAGCTTAGTAAGAGTAGATGCACTGGAGGTTGATCTGCAAAAATCTGGAAAACTCCAATGAACATTTGCAAATTGATTTTTATAGGCTGATTAAATATGGATTAAAAACAAATTATATGCTCATAGGAGCAGAAGAAGGAACATTCCTGGCACAGAAGCCACATATCCATTCAAACAGCCACAACTATTACATTTCAGGTTACTGCTTCAAAAGGTAAGGATGACAATTATCCAAGGAAACAAAAACTTCTCAAACAAATTACTTTTCTGTAGCCCTCCTCTCCACAATGTCTGGGATGAACTTTTCAAAAGAAAGAAAAAAAAAAACACCACAAAAAAATTGACGTAGAGAAGAAACAGGTTTTCACAAATTCATAAATTACTTGGGATTCCTACCATTCAGAGTTTTATGAAGAGCAAGAAAAAAAGCAAAGAGGCACTTTACCCATCTTTAGATGAAGCTAATCTTTTTTACCTTCCTTTCTTCACTTCCATTAGTGATTCCATCAAAACAGCTAATCCAAATATTCTCTAAAAATTTTCTGATTTTATTTTGACATTTCAACAAGAAAACTATCCCTCTAACCAAGATTGCAGTTTTTTTAATGGCTTCTTATTTCTATATTCACAAGAGTAGCAACATGATTCAAATATAACAAAAAAGGTTATTTTCATGGTATACATATGTATAACAGAGAGCTCTTCAAAACCTGTTTTGTCAGAAAAATTCAATACCTCTAATGGAAAAAATTCCCATCTTAAGTTTTCTGGCCCAGTTCTTCAGGACCATGAAATTAAATAAATAAGGTTTGGAAATCTATGAGATTACTATCTATTTATAGTAGAGCTCAGTAATCTTCAAGCACTTCTCATTAACACGACAGTTACATCTCCTGTGATTAATACTTTTGCAATTAATTCTAGTTCCATTTTGTTGAATAAAAACGGAACATCAGTATTGCTTCAGATTTATATGACATCTTTCATTGCAAAGTGTTTCTAACACACTTTTAAAAAAATATATTCATTATATACAGTTATCAACTCAACAACAAAATGAGCCACCTGTGGTGGGCAGGTGAACAGCTGAAGGACAACACAATTCATAAAGGAAGTGGAGAGATAATGGGAATTCCAGCTGCCATTAAAGCACAATCTCAGTCTTTCAGGATAGGTCAAGGATTTTTTAAATCCCCAGAGAACAAAACAGTTGAGTCACAATTGTAAAGGTAAACTACAAAGTCAACTCACACTTGTTGGAATCTGGGTTTTGCTCCGAAGACCTTAGATTTTGCTTTATGATGAGCTACCATAACTTGACTCAACAAAACAGAACTCATTAAAATAAAATACTATTAAAAAAATTCCTAAACTCTATAATTGGTATTGGTAAAAAAAAGTAGGAATGGGAACGATAACATTGCCTACATAAGTCCTTGACATACAGGATTTGCTGTAACAGTGGCACATACCTTCACCTCTCACTGATTTTAGCAGCCCTCGCACTTCAAAACCAGTACACAAAGCCGTGGACCACGTGTGTCATCGCAGCAGCGGAAACGGCTCGGTTGAAGCATTTCAACAGTTACTCAACTACCAGGACAGCATTCAGCTTTTGCCTTGGGAGACACCAGCTCTGTGATCACGGTTCCTGACAAACTCCACTGTTTATTGCTCAAGAAGGATTTTTTTTTTAAAGCTTTTTGTCTCTAATGTAGGCAAATGAGGTCTGCAAATATTCACTAGAGTCAGGCATGCTGTGAGTATCCTCTTAATGAGACCATAAGGATGCAAGCAGGAAGAGCTATTTCAGCGGGTCTAAAAGGTAATACCCAACAGTTAGACTTCTTAATTTCACCTAAGTGTGAGCAACTGAAAAGTAGAGGCAGAAAGCATTTAAAATGAGGAACGAAGAAATACCATAGATGCCACCATCGATTTAAAGAAGACAGGACAGCTTTCAAGAGTTGACTGAATCAGGTGAAAAAGCAAAACACGAATGCCCAAAATAATCACGTGGTATACAGTTCCTTTTCTCTTTTCCAAACACTTCACCTTTAAAATAGTTTTCACTCTTTAAGAAAATACTGAACACTCCAAAACTCCACCAAACTCTAATATTTCTTAAGAGGCAGAATATTATTTATTCCAGGAATCATACTTGCTAATCAGCCGAACAAACAACTTACATCAGTAAGTTTCTCTGAAGAATTTCATAAAATTACAGATGTGAGATGCAGAATAACAAACGTGTACCGATTCCTCTGCAGAGATCACAGAAACTCTCTCTGAATAATCTGGACTGAAAGGGACCTCAGGTGTCCTCTACTTGATCCCTTTTCACAAAGCAGGGTCAGCTCAGACCAGGCTGCTCAGAGCTTTATCCTGTCAGGTTCTGAAAGCCCCCAAGAACAGAGACTGCACGGCCTCCGTGGGGGACCTGCCCCACCACCTGACTGTCCTGTATGAAGAAGCTTTGCCGCATGTCCAGTCTGAACCCCTCTAGTTTCCATCTGTGTCCACTGCCATTTTTTCCTCTCACCATGCACCACCCAGAAGAGCCTGGCTGTTTTCTCAGTCCCCTCCCCACAGCACCAGCCAGGCTGCTGTCAGGACCCCTGAAGCCATCCCTGCTCCAGGCTGAACCAGCCCAGCTCCCCCAGCCTCCCCCCCCAGGGAAGGTGTTCCAGCACCCAACCACCATCGTGGCCCTCTGCTGAACTCATGCGGTTTGTCAATGACGTTCTTGTAGTGCGGGGGCCAAAACTGGACACGGCATTCTGGGTATGATCTACCAAGTGCTGAGCAGAGGCAATGACACCTCCCTTCCAACAAGCTCCTGGCCGTGTCCCCGCTTCCAGGGCCAGGAGGCCGCCGGCCGCCCCTGCTGCCCGGGCACTGTGGGCTCATGCACACCAGGCTGCCCTCGCACCCCTTGATGCTCCTCACAAGTCTTGACTCTGGCTGAGCTTTGGCATTTCTGACAGCATCCCTGTGCGACCAGGCAATGTCTCTTAAGGTCCTCCTTTGTAAATACCAAAACTGCGTTTAACCACAGTTGATCAGAATGACTTCATTCTTTTAAAAGTCGCTAAAGCAATATTTTTTGGTAGAACTCAGAATTTAATGAAATTCTCTTCATGATAAATGTTAACATTTTTGTCAAAAGCTCCCCAAAATATCATCTAACTTTTGACCAAAAATGAAAGGTGGGGGTGGGGGGGGGGTGGGTGATAAATAAATAAATAAATCTGAGTTTTTATTTGCAAGCTATTCTATCAATAAAATTAGCTACTAACTTTGCAGTGTAATTCACAGCGCAGTTACCCTACAATTTGTTTTCCATTCAAGGATCCCGGGCATTTTCCAACCAACGCATCATGCATTCTGCAGCAAGAGTGCAGCGGGCAGATGGGAGCACGGGTCTGGTGCAAGGTCACGCCAGGCACGAGGCAAGGTGACAGTCTGCCAAGACCCAGTTTGGTGACTTCAAGATAGCATCATCTTTTTTCCAGGGATTACGGCAGGACTTTGTTATAGAATTTTCTACTGAAAGCAGTATTTTATTCAGCTTAATAACTTCAGATTCTCATTGATATCCTTCCATAAATAGAGAAAGAATGGCATCTTTGTGTCTGTATAATCAAAATCCTATTTATACTAAACTGTATTAGATTACCATAGGGTCAAAACGTGCACAGTTATCACAGGTGAAAAGAACAGGTGTTTTCGTAGTGACTTAATAAAAAAAAGGGAACTAGGTAAGGATTTTGGGGTTAAAAAAAGCCCAGAACTTAATTTCTGAGAAATTTTAAAATATAAACTGAAAATTGTACACTATGTAACACAAAATTTTGAAAGACTGTAGTAGTGATGCAGTAGGCAATTCTCGCTGTAACATGGAAGGAGGAAAGCAGGCAGCTTTGCTCTTTTCCCTGTGAGACTCATGCTGCATCCTTCCAGTGGGCCATTTCAACACGGGAACAATTGCCTGGGAAGGCTGCACCGCTGAGGGGCTCATTTTCAAACTTGGGAGGGAAGAAAAAATCTCATAGGCAATTATTAGCTCCCTTTTCAATTCTGCAAAACTACTGTAAGCTTTCACACAACTATCTCAATTAGCAAACAACAGTTTGGTAGAACACCTTTGTGAAGTGGCACTCACATTTCATGGTCAAGTACCTGAAACCTACCATGATACCAGAAGCGTTGGCAGATCGTTACAAAGCATTTCTGACAGAGTCTATTTTTCTACGTTAATTAACTTGACTAGGCTGAAAACAGAAAGCCAACATACAAATTATGCCAGATCAGTAATAAAGCTTGTTTTTAAGTGAATGACAACAGAACAGAAATTTCTATCTACTCCTTTAACCTATGGATAACTAATTACAAATAAATCCTTTCTGTTATAAACCTCAAATAGCAGAATCCTGTGACAATGTGTTTCATAAAGGTTTTCCAACTCCTACACTGTTGGACTATTTTGTTGACTTTAGATCACCACAGTTGAAGCAATCTGATTGCTACTGAAAATTTTCTTACTCCTATTTTAAAATAATACATGCCTTGATCTTGGCACAACTAGGAACTGTATAAACAGAAGAGCAGAAAGCATTATTTTCTGAATTATAACCAATTTCTAAAAAAAACCCAAAAAACACAGTTTCTCAAAATCCAGTATTTTAAAAGTTTCATACTTACGTAAAATAAAATTTTCTATTACTACTTGACACACAGACAAAATTAACTTAAATTATATGCTGCTTTGATCAAGCCATCCCCTCTTTTTTTTAATTTGCTTTTTGGCTTTCTTGTTTACTTAAAAAAACCACTTTCACTCTCAGTCTAAGCCAGCGTTACCTCTAAATTCTCTCTCAAAGACATTTCCCTATGAGGTTACCAGTGACAAGGGAACACTCCGCCAACAGCTTTAAGAACACTACAGTAAATAAAACTACTTGAAAGACATTAGTAAGTTAAACCTGGGACCTGCCCAATAAACAGCTTTATTCCATCATTACACAGTCAACAAGCCCACACCGGGTCCATTGCCGTTCTGCGTTGTTACGAGCAACCTTTTACCACTTGTTGCTTCACCTTCTGCTCGAGCTGCTTACGCAGCACGTGAAACAAAATGCGTAAGGAGGTTAACGAGGACTAGACAAAGGGCTGCAAAGCTCAATCAAGGCAGGCGTGGATCACTGTCTTCTCAATCACATCTCTGTTCCCCCCCGCCCGCTGCCCATTGCTGCAGACACACACGCATTCCAGCTTCGAGCCATAAATCTTACCGAGTCACTCAACTGACAGCCTAATAACATGAAAGAGGTATCTGCAAACAAGATGGTTTCAAACCACTGCTGGTGACCCTGAACAAATCAGGGCCCAGTTTCTTTTGCAGCCCGCATTTCTCCCCTTCAATCACTTAACCGGGCAGATTGATGTGACACTGCAGAAATAAACTAAGCTCCCTCTCAGACACTCACTCTCTCTCCCTGGCTGGCTCTCCTGCTTTCTAGCCTTCACTAATGATTAGAACTGTCTGTCCATATAGGGCAAAAGTCCAATGCTCAGAGTCATTTGGTGTCAGAAATACAGTTTCCCAACAACTTCACAAAAAACCAATCCCCATCACAAAAAACACTTCTTGCTGTCTTTTGTGTTTCCATTTATTAATTAAGAATTTTGCCCTTTAAAAGAAATCTAAAAAGCAACCAAGAAAAATAATACAACCCATCTCCCCATAAATGTAATGGTCTAAAACCTTGTACAAACATGATTGCAAATTGCACCCTTTGGGAACATAACCAGAATACTGTTGTATTTTGCTCAGAGATGGGAGCATTTGTTTTAATTCCCCTGAAGCACCTCTATCTTCCACTGCTCTTTAAAGCCACAGCAGCAACCTGAACCCCTCCTATCCTTTGACAGAGGTAAAAGCACAAAAGTTTGCAGCGATTTTAGCACACCCACACCCACCCTACGACCCCAAGTAACAAAGACATCAAATGATTTAACAATGATTATGCTTTTTCATGGCAGAGAACAACTATCAATCCAGACATCCTAAATCCCAGGGTAATAACTTCTTTAAAGCAAGTGAAAGGAAAATTAAATGGCTAGCATGAAGAAGAGTGGATACAGCCACCAAAACGACCAAGTAGAGAGCCTCTGTCTGCTATCCTGTTTGTGCAGATTTCTTCAGGATGCCACACAAAAATATGGGGAGAGCAAGTAGAAATATACATATTTATGAATTAAAAATATTTTTGTGCTTGTTACATTTAAATACTTGTATTATTACTTTTGTTTCCATTGTCTCACTTTTTCTATGGAAGCTTGCTAGACAAATAATTTGAAGACTGAGAACTTTATAAGCAGTGCTCATGACAGAAAAGCTAAACAAGGAAAAGATGGGAATTTAAAATCTTACACTGATAGACTTCAGCCAGTTTCTCTCTTGCTTACACGAAACCTTCTGGTTCCTATTCACTAGTGCAACGTTATCTCATCTGGGTAGCAGATTAATCTTGGTTTCAGTCAGCAGTAAGAAAAAGTGGCTTTAACATCACACCTAGCAGCAATCCATCTGACCTTCTCTCCAAACAATCCGATGGCCATATTTTTGAGGACCAGACCTCAGAAAAGCACAGGAAGAAATCATTCCTAGAGATCGCTGTCACTGTGTTTTTCATAGCTGTCTCGACAAGGAAAAGGGCTAGCAGTGTAACCTTATAAAATAAACAAAGCGAAACCTCAAAACCGATATTGATGTCAGCTTTTGGAAGGTCCCAGTTTCCTGAGAAAAAAGGAGACGAATCCAGCAGCTAACAGCAAGCAACACAGGACTGTTCAAGTTACACTTTACTGAAGAGCACAGTAGCATGATGCGGAGATGGCCAAACTATCCGTAAACAGACCAACTGAAGTACCAGAACTCAGCAGTGGCTAACGTCCTTACCAAGAAGTGTACATGTATTTTAATCTATGCCACCAGCAGCAACAGTTATCTGAAACTAACGGCAAGTTTCAACAGGCCAAAACTGCCTCATTTGTATTACTGGCCTGTCATCAGCAGTTGCTGTGAAGAGCTTGTAGGGTAACAAGAACCATAAGCTTAAATAAATGTATGTGTAGCCAGCATCCAGAATAATATTTTACAAAAACCTACCAGGAATCTCTAGAAAGAAATTTAGGATGGGAGCAGTAAGCTAGGCTGCTAAGGTGACAGGGGAAATAACCACGATGCGCCCAGTGCCAGAAGCTCCAGAAACAGCCTCTTACAGCATTTAATGCCATCCGTGTACAATGAGTTATAAATAACAAAACCCATCATTATCTATCAAAGAGGGCTGACTCCAGAAAGGCCATTGTATGCATTTACATTTGTACTCCAGGAGTAGGCAAGTGAGGAGAGACAGACAGAAAACCAGTTCAGAACCTGGGGAGGCATGCAAGTGAGGACAACACCATGTTGTCAACTTTCACCTCCCAAATCTAGACACAAAAGTCAACACAACTAGAGAGGTACTGGGATGGTATCTAATGTTTGTTAATCTTTGTTTTCAGTCTTCTATCTGAAAGCCTGATGTTTAGGGGCCAGTATGCTGAAGACATAGTGTTGGGAAGAAGTTCTCTGTAGCCAATAGCTCCTCTCCAGCAGCAGGTGAGTGAGATGGCTCTCGTTGCTTCCACAAGGGTCACACCAGATTGGAAATGCTGATTTAATATTTTCTACTGAAATTTCACAAGAATAATATTGGTTATAAAGCTCATATAACATACTGAAATCCCTAAATCTTGTGTTTGAACTGTGTGACATTTCCATTAAAAGGCTTACTAAATTTAGAGCTGATGTGATGCAATTCTTCTGCCTGGAGAGATTTCCACTGTGGCATTCTGATACAAGTTTGGAATATTTCTACTGGTAAATATTTCAGAGTCAAGAGTTTTCTCATCTCTGTCATTCATTTTGCCTGTTAAAACAGAAATCACAACATTCTGATAGTTTTTCATTAAAAATAGTCAAACTTACTCTGCTCCTTAGAGTGTGAATTTGGTCTGCTTATTTACACCCTCAGAGTTTTTTTTTCTCTTACCACTTCAGCTTGGTCACACAGCTTGTTTTATACCATTGCTAGCACATGTTACCAGTCTCCCAGTTAGGGGAGACTGTGGTATCTTTCCCATTTTCCCACACTGCCCCGAGGTTTTTTCTGCCCACCCCCAAAATACCCCAATGGAAACAAAGCCCAGGAGAAAGCTGGGGGGAGAGCAACAAACAAACACCGAACCACAAACCCAAAATCAAAACCAAAGCCATTGTAACCAAAGATGTGAGTAGAGGGAAGTTCCAGTAGCTTGCTGTACGCAAAAAGGCAAAGAAAATCACTAAAGAACATATATAGTATATGCAGCCTGCTGAGAATGCTATTTTTCAAATGTCCTCAGCCCAGGATGGCCTATTTGCTGCTTTGAACTTATTTAATAACATTAAGCAAGAACACTTAACTATCTAAAAGAAGGATCAGTAGCATAAATCAGACATCATTTCACATATTTCAGGATCAAAGCTGTAAGGCAAAATGATTTGTGAGGACGTTTGAACAGCTCTAATATATCACGGTTCCTTTTGAAGGATACTTAGGCATATTAGTTGCCCAAATGATGATTTCTTTGCGTAGTTGTAGCCAAAAAGAAACGAAAATTGAAACTTTTCATTCACGAATTGGTTTTGTCTATAACCTTGATTTATGTATAGCATCAAACAAAGCAGATGAAGAACACCGTGAATTTGAATTATCAAAATTAAAACCAGGAGAGTGAATTGATTTTTTTTTTTTCAAATGATCAAGGCTAATCGAAGTGACCAGCACAGAACCTGCATAATCAGTATCCAATACGAGTTAATACGAGCTATATAACCAATGAGAAGATTACACTCATATCTCATTCAAACATTCTAAAACCTGTCAGGGTGGAGCATGGCCTACAGTGCTCCTTGACTCAAGGATAAGCACTAGTTGTAGTGTTCAATTTTAAAGTGCATTTTTTCTTCATACGCGAAACTGCTTGCCATGGTGGATTGCCTAAGAAATGTCTCGGCTTAAAAGCTTCTAATGAGAAAGGCTGGATCAGCTGATTTTTCTGAGGTCCCTTCTGACTTGGGCTGTTCTGTGATTCTGTGAAAAATAGCAGTCATAAAAACTCCCCACACACTAACAGTTAAGATCAGAATCAAACTTTTGAAGGTTGTAGGTGTCGAAGATATAGTTATAAAAAGGGAATCTGAACTTATTCTAACCCCTTCCTCCTCCACCCCCCCAAAAAAAACACTCATAAAAGAAGGTCAACTCCTCCTTCGTGCAGCTCGTCTAGAAAATACAAGTCAAACAGACTGATGTGTATCAGTCTGGGGAGATGAACACTTGTTACTGATTTTCCCTAAAAATCCAAGATTATCTGTTGTTCTCTCATCATCTTTCTGTACTGGTCTTCAGGGTTTAAAAAGAGCTAGCTACCAGTTTTTTTTAAATCCAGGAAGATCCGGTCTCACAGCTGCTAGGGTAACAAACTCAGGACTTACATTATCACTAAGGATATCTCATTACCAGTTGGCTCCCTCATCCTGAATCAGTCCAGATGATGAAAATCTACCGTTCACAAGAAGAAAGGTAAAAGCCATAGGAGAGGGGAGTAGTACTGCTAAAACCAGGCACCAGACCAGCCTCAGAAATCCCCGACCCCCGGTGTGTGAAGGATGGATTATCACCCAGTCTCAAATAAAAGCAACAAGAAGTAGGCAAGAAAACCAATGGGAAATTAATATTTTCAGAAAATGTGCTTAATGGTCACAAAACATAATAGCATTTAATGCTTTATAAAAGTCTGTTTAGCCAGTAAGTTATTTAGATTAGCAAGTCCAGAGTCACAACTCTAATTCCTTGTGAAAAGGAATTCCATTTCTTTCTTAAAAAGTAATCCCCCATCCTTCTCCCAAGACATGCACGCATACACAACCTCACCATAAATAGCATTATTCAGTAATTACAGCAAAGAGGAAGGTTAAGGAATGCCTATTCTCCTGTGCTCTCCACCTATTAGCATACAAAACGCACTACATGCAATTAAATTGCAGCTCTGTGGAGAGGGACCTGGGTGTCCTAGTGGACGACAGGCTGACCATGAGCCAGCAGTGTGCCCTGGCTGCCAAGAAGGCTAATGGAATCCTAGGATGCATTAGGAAGAGTGTGGCCAGTAGGTCGAGGGAGGTTCTCCTTCCCCTCTACACTGCCCTAGTGCGGCCCCATCTGGAGTACTCTGTCCAATTCTGGGCTCCCCAGTTCAAGAAATATGAGGAGCTACTGGAGAGAGTCCAGCAGAGGGCTACAAGGATGATGAGGGGACTGGAACATCTCTCCTATGAGGAGAGGCTGAGGGAGCTGGGCTTGTTTAGCCTGAAGAAGAGAAGGTTGAGAGGGGACCTTATAAATGCTTATCAATATCTCAAGGGTGGGTGTCAGGAGGATGGGGCCAGACTCTTTTCAGTAGTGCCCAGCGACAGGACAAGGGGCAATGGGCACAAGCTGAAGCACAGGAAGTTCCATCTGAACATGAGGAAGAACTTCTTCACTCTGAGGGTGACGGAGCCCTGGAACAGGCTGCCCAGGGAGGTTGTGGATTCTCCTCCTCTGGAGATATTCAAGACATGCCTGGACAAGGTCCTCTGTGGCCTGCTGTAGGTGACCCTGCTTCGGCGCGAGGGTTGGACTAGATGACCCACAGAGGTCCCTTCTAACCCCTAACATTCTGTGATTCTGTGATTCTGTAAACATCCAAACATATTTGCTAAAGAAAACTAAATACTCTGAAGTCCAACATTCTCAATAAACTAACAGCAAACTTCTGTTTCAGAAAAACTTCATAATCAGAGCTTCTACAGTATCATTTTGACATTATTCTTACGACTGCTTGCCGTATTTTTTTATGCTCCTCCTGTAAACTCTTTGACATTGAGGCCACATCATTCAAACAATTATTGATTAGTTTGAGATTCAGTATGAACTGAAGTCTAGGGGAAGACTGATACGAATCATGTGCACCCTGAATCAGGACCTCATAAGCTTGTAATGTATTAGACATTCAAAGTAATGCTCGTGTATTCTTGTACACATGCATACACGTACAGACACGGAATCTGGATGACAGACCCGACAGGAAGTATTATTGCAAATACATCAGAAGAACAAGCGGTGCGTACAAAACCACAGTATCGATTTACAACCATCTGATAATTGTTGACATACACAACTGTACTGATTTCATAACAAGCCCACTGGGTCAGCTCAAAGATCTGCCTCGTCCAGAAGCCTGCCTTGAACAGTGTTGGGTAGCGGATGGTCAGAGAAGACAAACACACACTAATACTCCATATACCATCTACAAGCGTGGAGGAGTATCCGACCTGTCAGCCACAGGTTGCTTCTCCATGCTTAATAGTTCTCAATGGATTCTCGCAAGAACTTTTAATACATTAAATGCCTTGTAACAAAGGGTACCACAGTCTGAGAAAACCTTGCTCACCTAATACTTCTAAGTGTTTCTGTAGACAACGCAAAGAAATCGACTTCCAAGGGAAATGAGGTGTGTAGGCAAACCTGATTTACATGTTTAACACAACAAGAATACATAATTTTGGTATTTGTTTAAATAAGAGCACTTGAAAAAGCATCACTTCCATAAATGCTGTGGGATTGAACTTTGCCCTTTGCTAAACATCATATCTGCAAAGGGCTTACTGTAGTATAGATCTCAGCTGCATGTTTAAAATATACCTGACATATGGGCAAACTTTCCCCAGATTAAGTGATACTGAAAATAATGACTATACACTGAGTCAGAAAAAAGTAACATGAAGATATGTGTATATTCTCCATCCCTCCACTCAGCCACCTTAAGTAAGATGATGTGTAAAAGAAAAGATAAATTGCACTATTCCATAGATTAGAAGAATTACAGAAAGGTCAGATATCTAAAAAGAGAAATGATATGCTGAGAAAGAACTGAAGAGTGTATAGCTCTAGGAGGGAAGTTAATATTTTATGTTACAATAACTCAGAAATGTAGGAATCTTAGCTTTATCTGGAAATACAACTCTTTGGATTCAAGTAAAATAGTGAAAGCCTCCTCAGTTTGGTTGTTTCTTTCTGAACGGGATTGAACTGGAGGACAGACTCTGACCCTCTGCCATCTAATGCCTCCGCACATGAACAGTCTCAGTTGGCGAGAATGCTTGGGAAGTAAAATCCCTCTCAGAAAAGCATCTCTGTTTCAGAAATCAATTTAGCACATATGTAATGCTAATTGTTATAAGTCAGGGCTCGGCGTAGAAAAAGGTAGCCGAATCAATCCTGAAAGCAGCAAAGTGATATGAAGTTCGAAGAACGAAACGGTAGTGCTGCTGAAAGCAATGGTATTTTTGTATAGCTTCAGAAAGACATATTTTTTGACAGATTTTTAGAAGGTATACATAGTAACGAAGCGGAATGCATAAGAACTTCAGTGTCTTAATATAATAACTTTAGTAAATTAATTTGCTAGTGCTAACAATACAAACCTGGAGATGGAGACAGGCAAACATATCAGAAAATGTCTGATTAACAAATACAGCCAAGACTCAAAATATACTCTGAGCTAAAAAAAATTACGTAATTTTAAGCTCCCACCCTTAGTGGGCAGATGCCCGCCATTCCTGATCCCCAAGGCTGACCAGGCTGTGCTTGCACAGACCCTTGAGCCCCCGGCACCCATAGGGAGGTGGGCTTGCCGCTGCAGTCAGGGCCCACGCTGAGGCAGAGTGGGAGTGTGGCTTGCTGAGCCTCTAAATGTGGTGGGTGAGAGAAACAGGAGTGACTAGATTGCTAAAAACAACAGTGTAATGAGGTGCTGGGGTATACCATCAGGAAAGCGAGCAGATTGCAGAACCAGGAGAGGAGGATTTCTGACATCTGGAGCTAGGGGAGGTGAATAATGTGAGCAGGTAACTGAGGGCTGTTGCAGAACAAACAGGGAATATGAAAAACTTTAACTGGTAGTCTGAAAGAGCGAGACAAAAATAAGCAGAGAATGCCATCATCCACTGAAAAGTGGAGATGAGAACCAATTTAGGGAGAAAAAAGACACTAAGGCAAGAAGATCATTAACCGTGTAGACAAGCCAAGAACCGACTGGTGAAGATGGGTAAACAGAGAAAACAGCTCAAGAAAAAAATTCTCCTCCCTCTCCAACACCCTGACAACTCTCCCTCTTCTCCAGGGTGATGACAGGGCAGTAGCTTACAGCTATACTCCTGTAGGCAGAGAGGGGCAGAAATCAGTGCAGCTAGAGGTGAGGCTCTTGCACAGACAACAAGCAGGGATCAGTATGATGGACAGGGTGACATTTCTGTTCCCCCCCCCCACATGTACATAAGCACTATTTAGGTTGCAAAGTAAAGAGCTGAAAGAGAACTGTGGGATTTAAGTTGACTGTGCAATCTTAATTCAGTTGTGTCCTGCATGTGTACTACGGTAGTCTATAAATACACCATGCCAGTCCTTTTTATGTAAAATGTCATCCATGGGATAGATTCTGCTTGCTAAACAAACAGTCATTTCATATTGTCAGCATTTGTTGTAAAAGCCTGGCCTTATTTACTCTATGTTATTCAGGTCCTCTCCAGTAAGGCAACTCCTTTTTGGCTTTTCTGTAGTCTCCCATCAACAGAATCCTTATGCCTTATTAAACACAATAGTCCACCAATATGCACACCCACAAGAGGACTAAATAAAGGTTGCACAAGTTACCTTAATTCTGCCTCCCCCGCCCAGTTTCTCAGTGCTTGGCTTTGTGTCTTACTAGTGTAATCAGCATTGCCTTTTATGGTTGATACCTGAACATCGCTGCAACACACTGAAGTCATGGCTTCTTTAGTTTCTGTAAATTTTGTTTAAGATAAAAGTTGCATGAAGACACGAGAACAGAAAGGATGAATAAAAACAGTATTTAGAAATGTGGACTATATCCTTCCAATCTACACATGAATAACATTTCAGAACCAGTATCATGACTACTCAATGGAATAATAGTCTTTGGAGCACATACCTTTAAAGAAAGGAAAAAGCAGCACTATGAGAGTTTAATGGTATAAACAGATGAGACCAGCAAAGAATGGGAGGCAAACAGATGGAGAGGAAACTCAAGAAAAAACCCCCACACAGAGAAATCCCCTAGAGCAGGTCACTGGCAGAACGGGGTCTCCGCAGTCCCAGCCCAGCGCCATCTCCCTGAGACCACGCAGCCTCCCCCTAAATCACAGGATGGAGCCAAATTAATCTGCGGGTCTTCAGTGGAAAAATCAGGACTAGAAATCAAAGTCTCCTTTATTTTAATCTATTAGCAGTACTAAAATTCACTTTCCATTCTAATGCACTGGTATTAAAGTTATCATTTTATCATTAAGATTATTGTTTTCCCTACACATTTGCAATAGCATCCATCATGATGGTATTGGAGAGCTTTCAACATCTCCATTTCAGTTAAATGAATTGCATAAATTCTCCTGTTTCTACAGAGGGCAAGAGGCACAGAGGATAAGAGGTTTTTAGCAGGGCTTCTGTAAAGTTAAAGACGCACAGATCTGCAGAGTTCAAGACGCATAGACTTTGCCTGAATCTGATTCATTATCTTCAGTAATACAGTAATTCAGTAAGCAGCAAGTATTAATGTAAAATCTTTTAGAAAAAAATCTTTACCAGCAAAGAGGAGTATGTAACTTTGGCTGTTTCTATGGATTTTAATTGATTTTTAATCTGCTGATGGTAGACTGTAAATAACTGCTCAAAGCACACACAAGTGCCAGTCAATAGGAAGTTTTATTAGTTTGCTTTCAGAGAATTACAGCAATGATCGAAGGACTCTGAGGCACGCAGAGGCCCACAGCCTGAATGGTCTCTCTTCTCCTCACAGGCTGTTTGAACACTGCCTCCATAATGGTCCAATTCAGCCAGAATTTACATTGGACTTCCGCACCATGGAAGCCTAGGATGGCTGCAAAGAAAGTGCTAACAATTTTTTTTTTTTTTGTAGAATAGGGCCCTAATTCATCGGCAAGGCAGCCAGTAAAAGCTCTTGTATACAGCACACCTCGTCTAGAAAGCATTTCAGAGTTCCAGAAAAGGTTCTGAAACAAATCATCCTTTTTTTCTTCCTCTCTGTAGTGAAAGGGAAGGAAAGGTTTGTGCATGTAAAAATTTACTTTTTTCCACTTCTTTTCATCCCTTTAAATGGCCTATTATTTATATTTTTATACAAGCGCATTCTGCAAGTGTTCCCAACACCGCATTCACATGGTTTTCTTCATACCAGTTGTCTTGTTGACCTTTAGCTTGCCCTACCTGTGCACAATGGCAAATTAGGACCCCTGAAATATTCTTCTCAGCTGGCACCCAAACCTTCTCCCTTTCTACATTCCCCTAATTTCGTTTTGCCATTTGAAAAGAGGTTCAACAAATAAATGAAGTTTAAAAAGCTAAGCTAAGAAATGCCTTATGTTCAGTGAACCCAGGCTACAGAAGCAGAAGAGCAGATCACCCTTCTCCATAACCAGCCTGGCCAACACCTTGGCTTCTAACCCTCCCTCCTCAGCAATATACCCTGTGATAAACAGCTCACCGCAACACATCTATGCAACCTCCACACCCCTGATGTTTTGGAGAAGTCCGAGGAATAGTTATCTCACACTGCACTCTTAGTCCTACAGTTTCGCACCAGGTATTTATGTGACTCACCCAGCAGCGGAAAGTAAGAGAGCAGTGCACAGCAGCAGTGCAGCAGAATACACTGTCAGTTCTACCAGCCACCACGGACCCTTGGGAGGTTGTTTCAGCATCTTGCCTATAATTTAAACTGACTACCAAAGAAGTATTTGCATACTTCAGAACAAAACAAAACAACAACAAAACTAAACCACAACCAAAAACAATAGTCAATTTACTTAGCCAATCTATACGTTTGTAAGGAGGGTGGCACCATCAACTTCTGCTCATCTGCTCACATGAAAAATAAAAAAAGGAAGCTCTTCGCTTAAACCTCACAATAGCTCAGCACAGGAGAACGAAAGGAAATAGCAAAAAACGGTCAGAAAAACTACATATGTATCAAACACAGGACTCTTCTTTAAGAGGACTTTGGCAGTTATAAAATGCACCCAGAAATTACTCACTTCACTGTCCATCCTTTAAATAGTCAACTCTACCTGATTCATGGGCCCTTTGCATTATCAAATTTGTGGATTAACTGTGCAGTAAGTATTGCAAAGATGGCTGAAGTCACCCAGTATTACTCGTACCACTCACATAATCAGTGATAGAGCAAGTATCCAATGACACATCCCTTGTAGTGGTGGAAGATGACACATATTTTAATTGCACATTATAAAGGCACAGGATTTTTCAAGGCAAAAAGGAAATCATACCATTGCAGAAAAAACACGAAATGCAAAACCAGAAGCTATTGAGATTAGAATATTACCCATTTTACCTTCGCTATTAAGATAAACGTATTACTTAGGAACACAAAGAGACAGCATCTTGGTTTCATGCCTAATTTGAGAAGGAAATATTGAACATAAATAATGTTTATGAAGATACATCTGACCCAGATTCCATGAGGGTATCATGAGGGTGTTAGCATACTTCTAATGTGAACTGCAAAGAGAAAAACTGGTCATGTCCTCACATGCTTAGATAATTTGCCCTGTGGTATTCTTGAGTGCGTCCTTTTATTTGGTCATTGTTAATAGATCTTACACACAAAATTGAGCCCACATGTTGCTCACAGAAGTATTTACTTTGGCGATTAACTACATGCCATGATCAGACAAGAAGTGTTATTTCTGACTCGTGCATGGTTAGCACATATTCAAGAGAAGAACATGACATACCATGCCAACTGAGATATTTTCCAGGCAAATGTTAATTGTGCCAAAGTCCTCAATGCTTTTAGGGATGGTAGCTGTTGCAATGATCACCAGACAGCTGCCAAAACCCTCCCAGACAGCGAGTTCCTTGACTACATATAAGAAAAACCAACCTCTTGGGACAAAATTACTTCCTAATGACATTCTGCATTATTTGACAGTCTCAAGTTAATTCCTTGGATAGATTCATACACATAAAGATGTGCTTCAGCAAGACAATTATTCTTCTGTTCTGTTTTGACTACAAAATAAATGGTTAAATCCACTAGTCACTGGCTCATAAAACAATTTGTAGAAATAATGAATTCAAATATACTAATAGGATATAGAGGTTCACCATTAATTGTTTAATCTATAGCTGCATAATACTGTACTGAATTATTTCCCCCCCCCTTTTACCCCTGCTAGGAACTGACACAAGTACAATAATTAAAATAAATTTCAACACAACCATCTGGAAAATTGCCAGCATTTTTAAGAACTTATAATTTTCTTCCTCCCCCCTTTCCCCAAGATAAAATACAGTTTTGACATCTTGGTGAAAAACAGTTGCAAACTGTTACTTACAATTTAGGAAAAATCACTGTTTTAATCATGACCTTTCATCTGTCCTTGATTTGGAGGAAAAAGGTTGGGGGAAATTTGCCACTTACAGAAATAATCCTACTGGGCTTTCGTCTCACTGATTGACAGCCTCATGTGGCTAAACACATTCACAATTATAAATAAAAACTACCCCTCTCAAAATGGCAGAACTTGTCCTCCATCAAGCAAGATGTGCTTGGAGCAAGTGCAGCTTTTAGTGGAGATGGTGAAAATTACCTTTGAAACGTGTGAAAAATATCAGCTCCTCTGGATTGTCCATCTCCAGCCACGTCTGACAAAAGGATACTCCCGATTATTGTTTACGTAACACCCAGAATAGCTATGTATTGGACATGTCATTATTATATGAATGAAAAGCACATTAATAAAAGCTAGTGTTAATAGTACAGTAATAGTATATGCCAATAGGCTCTCTTCAGTCTAAGATTATATCTGAATATGGGCTATCTGAAGGAAAGTACAGCTACACGATTAGCTGCAGTGTCCTTACAGACATTTTCAAAATGTGACAGATCACATTTGTAGTTTAAGAGTGTACAAAAACAGTGCCTTGCTGGCATTTGTCTGACTCCACAAGGAACCAGTTTGGTGAGCTAAACCAGCAGAAAACGCTTTGCTGTTTCCCAAACTCAGGTTACTGCAAGCTTAACGTTCTGGCTGGGATTGCGGTGGGGCAGGAGAGCCCAGTGCCAGGCACAGGGGAGCTGTGGGAGTGCACAGCCAGGGCAGAAGGGTGGCAAGAGCAGGGCTGCCCCTTTCTTCCAACAGCCGCCAGCAGCAGGGGCAGGGAGTGCATCACCATACCGCATCCCAGAAGAGGAGATTGAGTGACCTCTGGCTCTGCTGCTGAAACCTTCTGCAGCATCTCCCTCAGGTCTTGATTTCTCCAATAGGTATACTGAACCATACTTACCTTTCTAAAGTGCTCTGAGACCATTGAAACAACTAGTTAAAGTGCCAATAAAGCATGTCCTGGAACTGGCTGACCAGCTCCCTTCTGTAGGCGTTTCTACTGACACCTTGAACACCATGCTGCTCTGCGAGAGGCAGACAGGTGGATGGATGCTTAGGAGGATCCGTTGCAGAGCACAGCCTCTAAGCAGCAAAGATGACTCGTGAATCAAGGAAAGGAGGAATCATAGAATGGTTTGGGTTGGAAGGGACCTTAAAGGTCATCTGGTTCCAACCCCCCTGACATGAGCAGGGACATCTTCCACTAGACCAGTTTCTCAGAGCTCCATCCAACCTGGCCTTGAACACCGCCAGGGAGGGGGCAGCCACAGCTTCTCTGGGCAACCTGTGCCAGTGCCTCACCACTCTCATGGTGAAGAAATTCTTCAGACTCTTTTTTATGTCTCCCTAGACACTTATTTCCAAAAATCAAAAGCAAAAATCAGAGAAATTTGACAGAAAATGCTGTGTAATGATCACACAAGCCCCAGTCACTTTGGAGGGGGGAAGACCCACTCTCTTTTGCCTTTGGTGGACTTTAACCACTTCTGCTTATGTACTGGAACCGCACCCAAGTCACCAAGCGAGAGGACACACAGGAACTTCTCAGACGTGTGCAACCACACGTACCATCACAGGCACTTCAAACGGGCTTCATATATCAATTGCTGCTTTACTAACAACATTCCCACAAACAGGTCTTTTCAGACAGCTAGAATAAGGTATGAGTTTTACCGTATTGAAACGGACTCGGAAGTTTCACAAGCCTTCTGAGAAAAGGGTAGGGGTTTCCCCTCTCCCTCCCGCTGGCACACCACCTCCCAAAAGCTGGGGAGGTACCGAGCCGAGCAGCTTGGAACAGGACCCGTGGCAGCAGATCGGCCCGGGCAGAAACAGCGTTTGTCTGTCTAGGTAAGATCCCTGCCAGCCTTCCCACTAAAATTAGAAAACAGGCGACAGTACCTTGGCGCCTGTCACTTCCTGGAGACAAATCTTTAGCTCTTTCTGCAGCCAAGGGGTGGCATTTTGATTTCTGCCTGCCAGGTCCAAGTCACGGTGCTACCTGCTACCGGCCGGGCTCTTTGGTGGCAAGACCCTCGCCTGGCATCGGCCGCCTGCTCTACCCTCCGCCAGGTGGAATGGCGACCATCTCCCCACACAGCAGAAATGGCAGAAAGCCGAGCAAGGGTCAGCATGGCTTGAAACGGGTGAAACTTTCCCTAGGGGGGACAGTAATTTTTCCTTACCACACATTAGAGCTCCAGCCTGGCTAGGTCACAAAGTAAATTCAGCGTAGAAGCAGGCACACTCATAATTCACACAGTTATATCAATATCACTTTTTAATCAAAAGATCTCAACCTCTTTCACATACATCACAAACACTAAGCATCACAATATTCCTGTGACAAAGCGATGAATTACTGTGCCCACTTTTAATAAAAGTATTTAAGTTGATCTATTACCTATGTAAGTTACAGATATATCCTACTGTCACAATCTCAAACACATTGATCCTCACAAATCTTCTCTGAAGTAGGAAAATGCTATTTTCTCCATTTTGGGTAATTGGAAACTCTGGCACAGACAGACCACAGCCAGATGTAAATGGTCTAAAAATCCACCTAATCTCCGGGCCTCCACTTTCAGCTGGCTAGGCATTTCTAAAGGCCTAGAGACATCCAATAAGAAAACACTACATTAGGGATTAGGCAAAATTTAGGCTTACATTTGGGCTGAAAATTGCCCTTCATGCACTCGGGTATCTTTCCTGCCGCACCTCCCTGCAGCCGAAGCACATCATGGGGCTGACGGCTACAAGCCGAGGCTGCACCCGAGCATCACAGGGGACAACCCCACACAGGCTCAGCTGTGCAATCAGGGCTGCAGGCTGTCAACTCTCCAAGCAGCAACCCTTCTCCTTTGTCTATAACTGAAATTAAAAAAAATACAAATATCTGCAATAGGAATAATAATAACAAAAAAGTTTTCATTGAAACAAGATGCCCATCCTCTCAGTTAAAGACCTAATACAGAGAAGTTACTTCTTCAAGGAGTGGCAGTTGCTTTCCTCCCTTAGTTGCTTCGCCTTCCTTATAAAAAACTATTTTGTGATCGTTAGAGAGGTTTACACTGTAGAAATAATGCTGAGAGGAAGAAACACAGAGGCTAAGTTTTTAATTTAATTTTTGAAAGTGAAAAATCTCTTGGGTATAAAATGACACCTCTGCTTTTTCTGAGCTACAGATGAGTTGAAGCACTTAGTGTTTGGCTATGCCTGCATGTATATTATAAAGTTACGATGCTGTTAGAGTTATTGACAAACCTCTTCAAAGAACAGTATTTTCTGTTCAAATGCGAAACGCAGCATGTTTACGCAAAACAGAAAATAAGGAGATGCTCCTCACCCTACTGTTTTAAGTCCACGCTTCATGAAACTATCATTAGATTATTACATTATTACAAAAGGTTCGAAAACAAAATACTGCTTTCAGAAAATTATACAAAACCCATGGGTTTTTTTAATATATATTCAGGTCTCATTTACCCTTATATTTGACACAAATGAAAATAAAACAGCATTTTAAGCTCCTGGAAATGACAATATCATGTTATCTAGATAAGTAACACAAAGCTATTATTGAAATTCTGATAGCATTTGCTTTACTGGTAAAGGAAAATTACCTGTAATGCATAGTTTAAATAATTACTTTTAAACAAAAGCTTCTTTTCTACATTGCTTATTTATCTTCTGAGACCAGCTCAGCAGGGCTGTCTATTTTATTAAAATTGCCTTCAGACTGCTAATGGTGGGGTGTGTTTTAGCGCAGGAGAAAGGATGGCCATTTGACTCCTGTTCCTAATATTGGGAGTTGGTCCAGACACTGAAGAGCCAGAACTCCGCTGTGCATTTAAGCAAGTTAGCAACACTTGGCTTGCTAACGATACTGGCAACAGCATTTCAGGATGATGGGTCAGACAAACTGGAAAGCTTCTAATTGTGCTTACAGCAACAACAAAAACTATTCTTAATTCCCTTTTACTGACGTTTCACTTCATATCAGTCTCCTGACTGGAAATTATTTTGTAAGCTCTTGCCCAATATTTCTCAGTTCTTTTTCTCATGCTCAGTCTTGGATGTTCCCTGTGCCATATCAGGAAACGGTATAACAACTGCGAGCTACTCTGTGGTGAGTTTATGTGGCAGATAACAAAGACAAATCATCCAGATAACTTTCTGGTAGATTTTGTTTCCTCTCACAGGAAGCCACAGCCAAAGCGCGCTTTGATCCATGAGGCGCAGGCGCTGAAACCTGAAGTCCTCCTTCCAGAGAAGCCATGGACCAAACCCGCACCTGCACCCGTGGTTGCAGCTCCAAGCCCTGGGCGTGGGTCTTACCTGCCCCATGAGAACAGGGGGGGTGGGGGGCAGCTCTGCTCAGTCACTGCTTTCCATCACCACCAAGCCTTTCATGTGAACAGCGTGCGCAACAATGTTCTCACATCCTTACATTAAGCAAGTTAATCTGCTTCATTAAATCATTCTACACTTACATGTGATTACTTATTCACATGGTTAAATTAATCTGTTCAACATCTTTTCCTTTAAAGTCATTAAAACTCTAGAAATCAAAAACTACAATTTTTCACACGAGCAAACACCACAAATTTTCCCTATGCTTCAGAACTGAGTTCGGTGAACGAGGTGGTTTTGTGTTTTGTGGTTTTTTTTTTTTCCATTGTTGAATGGATATGTGACTGGAAGCAGAAAAGGAGACAAAAACTTTCTGGAGTTTTGTAAATGATCACGATATTATAGAATCAGAGTCATTCATGTTGGAAAAGACCTCTAAGGTCAAGTCCAACCATCCACCAAACACCACCATGCCTACTAAACCACGTCTTGAAGTGCCACATCTACATGTTTTTTAAACACCTCCAGGGATGGGGACTCCACCACCTCCCTGGGCAGCCTGGTCCAATGTCTGACCACTCTTTCAGTAAAGAAATTTTTCCTAATATCCAATCTAACCCTTCCCTACACAACTTGAGTCCATTGCCTCTCGTTCTATCGCTAGTTACTTGGAAGAAGCGACCAACATTTGCCTCACTACAAACACCTTTCAGGTAGTTGTAGAGAGCAATAACGTCCCCCCCTCAGCCTCCTCTTCTCCAGACTAAACAGCCCCAGTTCCCTTAGCTGCTGAGGCTGAGAGAACTGGCCAAAGAGGGAAAGTAGGATTTGTCCACTGTATTTCAGTGAATCTTGACAGCTCCGTAGAGCTGACATTTGCTGGAATTTTAAGTGACACTTAAGGAAAACCATGAAAAAAGTTCACTAGCTGATTTTCACCGGTTCTGAGGTGGCCACACACCACGTCAGCTTCAGAAGGAGACTTACTCATCACCTCTGAAAAACAGTCCAGATGCACACTGCCTCCAGGTAAGCTGGACCAACACCTCCCAGTAGAAAGCAACATTACTAAACACACATAGAAAGACGGAAAGCAAGATAAAGCTTTTGACTCTTCCTAAATAAAGCGCATTTCCCCTTTCAGAAAAAATGAACAAGAAGTTAACACCCACACATAAGCCTCAAAGCCAAAGAAAGGAAACCTTTTTGAAACCCTGCCCCTCAGCTGGGCCAGCTACACCACGACTGGTTAGACCCTGCGGACCATCACTGGAAACAGTGACGGGACTTCCCACAGGGAAGTGCCAATGAAATACTTGAGCTTTTAACTACCGATTCACGTATTCCCATTATCCGGTTTTCAGAAAGAAAAAAAATCACACACCTATCACCAAGTGTGTCCATGGCACATATATGAAAAACAGCTTGTTCATAGGAGGAAGGCAGAGGCATTGCTTATCTTCAGGGGCAACTTAGCAATGCTTTTTAATTGTGGGAATTTTTTGTTTCACAGAAGTGTTTCCTAAGAACAAGCAAAATCATTATCAGAAAAATGACTAAGAGCACTCTGACTTAAACTAGAGAGGCAAAAAGAATCCAGACACACACACACAAAATTTACTCACTTATAAAAGGAAATTGGAAACAATCATATAATCCACCAGATTAAAATTTCGGATTCTAAGCAGATTGATCCAAGGCATTTTTAGGTTTGTGACATTTCTCTTCTTACTCTCATCTCAGCTGCCCTAGCAACACCGCTTTTAGGAAGCCGACACATTTGATCAGTCATCTACTCTGCTGTTTCTTAGAGCCCACATGATTTTCATTGCTCATAATATCTAGGCAGGAGATCACCACCCATCCCACCTAACGTGATTCCCAAACCCATCAAGATTACTTTAAAAAAAAAACAAACTGGTCTTTGTTGCATTGAAACTTTTGTTTAAAAAAAGAGACAAACCAATAGCTTCTGCTTGTCAGAATGGGACATGTGAAAGGACATTTCATGCATGTTTTCTGGTGCACTCAGCTTCTTTAGTTACCATGTCCCGTTTGGTCCCGTTCTCGTGGATATAGCAGTGAGTGACGTGCATGACTAACTTGTGCCATCTAGGAACAGTCATCCACTGACTCTCAGCTACTCAAGCAACTGCTGGATGCAAAACAAAGGGACAAGAACCTTACCCTAAGTCTCTTCAGTGCTATAATATCATCCTAACTCCTTCTTAGAGCAACAATTCTTGCAGCTGAAATCCACAAAGACATAACAGTAAGCACCCTCGCATACAAACACTCCAATAAAACATCACAACCCAGTTTGGACTTGTTCCTTTGACATAAATATGATACCCTTTAGACCTGGAGGGTTTACTCAGTTTACATCAGAAAAGTGGCTCAAAAGCCACTCTTGCAAACAAGATTCAGTCCTGGATTTTTACAAAAACTAGCACAAAACAAACCAAAACTGAAGCCATCCACGCAAAAAAAAAACCCCATTCAGATCTCAGAGTCTAGGATGACACAGAAAACAAGCAGTGTGCAAGAACGGGGGCTTCCTCCCTCTCACAGCCACACTCAGAAATGCATGCAAATATTGTGAGCTTGCAGATTACCAATTTAGCAGCTGCTTTCATTCTGAGACCTTTTTGGAGGGGAAGTAATACAGTAACAGCAATTCCTCCCAACCCACTTCCCACTGTCGCCACACAGACTCAAACTCTCAGGTCGACCAAAACCATATCTGCAACAGAAAATGGGATTATAATGAGAATTTGCCTGAGAATGTTTATATTATTTACTAAACTAGAAGCAAAATCCGAGGCAAGCGTACAACCTCAGACAAACTCCTCTTCATTATTTCAGAGAGCTACGCTCTCCAGCCTACAATGGGTGTCCAAACTGCAGACTTAACTGCAGATTTAACGTGCTTTACCTCATCTGCATGGAGGAAGTTTCAGCAAATGTACCAATACCCACTCTTTCTGATCAAAATCATATAGAGGGAAAACTCATAAAAATTTATACTTTATTTGGGAAAAGGTCAAATAATTTGTTTTTAATGACTGTAAGGAAACCTATCCAGAAAAAATACCAACCCCTCCCCCCAAAATCTCTGACTGCTTTTCATTCTCATCAGTAAGACAAGTTCTGCCACATGGTTCAAATTTTTTATACATCAATCTTTCTACTGTCTTTTTTTTAATAAGATGTTAAATTAAACTGTAGGGATAAACAAAGGTATAAATGTCTATACATACATTTGTATATACTGGAACATGCTGTATTTGACAGCTGTGTTCTCCACCCTTTCCATTTCACTTGTTAGCACCTTAACTGAGAACTCTTTGTAGCAGGATCCATGTCTTTCTATTCTTACTTGCACTGACAGTCCGAATTTGATCAGAGTTTATTGTAACAGAATGTTTATGTGCTAAGGAAATATAACGAGAAATCACTCACTATTCCTATTGTGTGGAAGGGCACATCTATAAAAATCAAAAGAAGCACGTGAGAAGATAATTTATAAATATTTGAGAGCTGAATGTATCCTGATCAAAGGCAGTGGAAATGGAAGCTGAACCTGAAGAATTATCTGAAGTCTGCCATACTTTAACTACCAGCTCCTAGCAGACAACTAAACTGTTCTGAAAAAGCACAGAAACTGAGCTTTAATACTAAACATATGACCCAGCACACACAGAGAGACAGCCTGATGCATTTCACTGGTTTGCTCGGAGATGATGTAACTTCATAGCAAAAAACAGATGCCAATATACGCTTTTGAAAATCTCAAGAAACTAAGAAAGCACTCAAAAATTAAAAAAACCCAAACATCCAAACGCAGAAGATAAATTCCTCCAAACCAAACAACACATCCCTAATCATCTTCACTTAAAGCTTGTTTGACATCTGTTAGTGACATACACAGTGTAAACACAAACCCTTCGTTCTCAGAAAAATTTTGCAACTAAAAAAAAACAATCTATTTTTACAATGCTTCCATTTACTTTCTATTGATGAGTTTTCTCATAAGTGCTAGGGACCAAATTATTTCAGATTAGAAAATGATTTATTCTTTTATCAGCCACGAACTTCTTTTGACCTCTGAGATCCAGCCAAGCTTGCTCTATGTGCCTGCAAACTCAGTCACAGGAGTTAGGTATTTCTTGTGTTACTTGTCGATAGAAGTCCCCTCCAAAAAGCAGCACAGTGCTGCTACACGGAGGGCTGTGCAGATGAGTAAGGGAGGTACTCCTTGCCCCACGGAGCCTGTTATCCTTACGTCAGACAAAGCACAACAGGTGGACCCAGCAGGGAATTTCAAACAGGGCAATACTCATTTTGGTGTTATTTCTGGGTCTCTGAATATTAAAATTTAAATGTATTCTCACAAATTTGCAAGAGGGGGGTGAAAATCAAAGATTCTTGCTACAGTGTGCTGCGAAGAAAAGGCAGAGAACCAGAAATACCTCCGTCAGTCACTCCCGGTTTGGGTAAGCTCTACCTTTTCAGACAGAGTCATAGGGCCAAGTACTGCAGTCTCACTCAGGCATCTCTTATGTATCAATAGCTTTGCCTCAGTAAGAACCCAGGAAAGACTGCGGGACAATTTATCTAATTAACTGGATCAGTAGCTACACCTGCTATTAAGATTACTCGACAAAAGTGACTAAACAACTACTTGCAGTTGTTCATACCTCACCAACATTTTGCCCCTTTGGCTGATTTATCTATGCTGCATGACTGCCTCAGGTTGAGCGTTTTGGAAACGGTGCAACTTTTTCCAAGAACAAGGTTAAGAAATATTATGCTTAAAATTCTTCAAGCTCTTCCTCTGGAAAAAAAAAAACACCCACAACTCCAGCGCTTCAAGCTTCAGAGGAAGGTTTGATATCTGGCAGCCTGGCTGTGGCTTTTGTCCCCTAGAAAAGCCTTCTGTCCTCAGGTGTGCCTCAAATAAGCCCTTAGAGAACCACAGTTCGCAAAGGCAGTTCCTAACGATGAGTGCTTGGCTTTCCAAAGTTGTTGTTGTGCTTTCACCACAGTTTTTATATGAAAGTGAGTGTGGCATCTTGCTTATACTGTATTTCACCTTTATGCCATTTAAACACCATGTAGAACAGGAAATGAGACTAAAGTAATCAAATGAGTCTTCAAAGCAGAGAATGCAGTCAAGTTACACATACCACACAAGTACCTTAGCAAAACATCTCTTGCAATCACGCAAACACCAGCCCAACTGTCCACACAACACGTTTGTCACCCTTGAACTGGGCAACTTTGCCCAAGTAGTTCACACGGGCTGCCACCAATTACACCACCTTATTATTTATCTCCCAGCCTTTATTGCCCCTCTCCTCAAGCTGCTCTCCTGCAGCAGGGACACTGTTCTGCTCCCGTCGTGGGTGAGGAACCAGCAAATCGAAGCATTTGCCCATGGTTACGCAGAGAAGCTGCGAAAGAACAGGGAGATCCACCCGACCGTGCAGGTCCTGGGCTAGCCTTGGCTCCCAGAGCTGAGTCAACCCACTGCCAACTCACACCAGCGCTTCCAGAAATGCCTCACTGCCAAGGCAGAAAACACACCTCTTACCTGCCAAGTCTCCCAGCTTAAATTGTCAACTCCTTTTTATCTTCTTCTACTTCCAACACTGAAGACAGGGAGGGTAAAGAAAAGAAAAGAAAAAAATATCAAAGGAAGAGCCACAACTCTCATTCAAAACCTTTCTCATATTCACTATAACATTTTATCCCAAGCAAAAATCTCAAGGAAATAAGTGTGATTTCTCCATTCATTTTAGCCCTTAGCAAAGCTCTCCGTGAAACAGGAGTGGCTGAACCTGAGATCAAGCCCTGCGGCAGAAGGAGGAGAGGGGGATCTCATTGAAGGAAAACTAAACTGAGGGAAGCAATGGGTATTGAGGAACAGATGGGGATTAGGATCCCAAGTACAGCAAGGTGCTTTATTCACAGAACTGTAGGAATACATGTGAATTTAATTAATTAGAAGTCTCTACTCAGACAGACACAAACTCACACAGGAACCTTCAGGGTCTGCAGAGGGGAAAAAAAGGAGAGAGAGGCAAGTGCGAAACTGAGCCACAGTCAGCTGAAATCAATAGAAAGACTGACAGCAATTTCAGTGGACTTTGGAACGCACCCGAAGTGACAGAAGAAAAAAAAAAAGATGCAGCATGAACAGGGAGAATAAATGAGAAAGCAGACTAATAACTCCGAGAAATATTAGTACAACTTAAGAATAGCAGGGGAATTGGAAGAGGAGGGTTAGATTATGCTCTTCAGGCTCATAAACCCTGGTTTGGTCCATCAAAATCAATGGAGTATTTCTAGATTTACATCAGTGTAACTAAGAACAAAATCAAATTAAGGAGTACAGAGTAACTGGAGAAAAACCAAGCATTATTGAGCGTTCCAATACTGGGAGGCTCTCAGATACTATGGTGCTGAAGGCCATGTTAGTAGATTGATTAAATGATTGATCTATCAGTAGGAGATTTATCCAATATGGGGAGGAAACAGAGAACTCTAAGTCAAGACTACTAATCAGCTATTATTTATATTTTCTGCACGCTATAAACACACAAAGGAGATGCTTCACAGAATTTGCAGTAATAAGAATTCCCAATTACTTCTCACTATTGAGATTAGTTCTAGCATATTTCTTCAACATTTTAAAGGTGTTTTGTAAAAGTTTTTTGAAAAAAGTCTTCCTAACAAAATCCCAGGACCTTCATGTTCTCATTGAGGTCATCTCTCCTTCTTTGAGTCTTACAAACTGATACCAAATGCTACAAAAACTAAACCCAGAGCCATTCATACTAGGAGACACGCACTGTTTTTCTTGGATGAACAACTGAGACTTTCTCTACACTTCATTGCTAGGCTCATCGCGAGTTTTGTATACGATGGTGTGAAAGTAGCAGTTTCTTTTCAGCAGTTTCATGCTCCCACAAACACAGACTAGTTTCTTTCAGACACCTACTTTCACTAATGTATTGCCATTCCTTATGTCATGTACACGCTGCCTCTGTTCTAAAAACACAAACCTCGATCAAAATAAAAGCTCTGACTTGAGCTAATCTTTCTTGCCTCTTATTTACTTCTTTCCTCCTAAAAATCACTACAGTTATCACATCGTACTTAGGTCCTTACCACTGGGATTTCAAATTACTTGAACATTATCTGGTTTTATTACAAATAAAAAAGAATAGACCATCTAGTCTCCCTTTCATTTCCATGTGTAGTCCATAAAATCCACCCATTTCTAATGACAGCTGCAACAAAGCTAGTCACATTTTCTGACATCTGCCACCTACATATGCATGCCTTTTTTCACGTTTTAGTAGCTGGCCTACAGGCACAGAGAAGGCTACTACTTGTAATCCAGGGAAATCCACTTAATCTTAAATTGTGGAGATTTGTGTTCAAATAAGTGAAACAAGAGGTTCTATCTAGTTCCTGCTCCCACAGGTAGACTTTGATTAATAATAGCAAGTTCAGTCCCTGTATTCCAACTACTAATCAGACCATTTAAAGAAAAACACAGGTTTAAATTTTTTCCAGTAAGTTTATAAAAGATAAAATAATTTTACAAAGGCCTTTTAAGGAAGAATACTGATTTTCCTTCAGAGAAGATGATGTCCTTGGTTAGATTTATTTATCATCGCATCTATCCAGACTTTCCAAAACGTAAGGCAACTTTAACCAGAACAAGAGGGAATTTTTCCTACAATGCTGTGGAGCTGTAAGTGGAAAGGTACACCTTCCCATATGGAAGGTGAATTTGTGTTTCACATATGTGCATTTACAACACAGCTGAGTCAAACATAGCACGACACACAAAACACTGTCCAACTTTGCATTCTTTATCAGTTCGCGTATCACTGATGAGTGAAAAGATTTGGGTCCTATTCCAAGGTCTAATGATCACAAGCGCCATTATTATTACTATATGTCAACCTATCGTTAAATACAGTTTCAGAGAGAAATAATATTTTTATAGCACGTCTCTGGGAGTTACATGCGTTTTGATCCCAAATCTTGGCTGCAGCATGATCAGAAAGGTACGATCCAAAACACTGTGGGAGGGAATTTCAGTAGGTTCCACCTGGATATTTATTTGAGCATGTTTGCTCAACTTTACTCAGAGATTAGGCTCTTAACTGTATTATAACATGTTTATTGCAAATACAGACTAGTAAATAGGCCACTAGTGCATGTACCTGTGATCAAAAATAAGAGGTCAGTGTCTTGGGCGTAACAGTATTTGTACTTGAGAGTTATCACCTGCTGCCTAGAGGAAATGGAGCAGAAAAATTGTCTGTAAGTTACCATTTCCCTTTCTTCCATCTCCCAAAAATAAACAAATTAAACACATTGTGAAAGGTTTACAGTAAGACCCATGCAAAACCTTCACCACAAAATGTAAAAATCCCTCATGCTTCATTACAAATCTGAAAAACAAGACTGTCTATCAGCAAACGACTTTCACACAGTGATTAAGAGTGTTCAAACAGAAACTTAAGGAAAGCTCTGAGATTCAGAAAGAACTATGATTTTAGGAAGAAATTATTTGAAGTAGAGTGTTTTCATATGTTATGGCCAAAAGCCAGGGAAAATCAATATTTTCAGAAACTGAAAACCATCTTGTTGGGCAAGAACTCTTGCAAACCAGTAAAAAAAAAAAAAAAAAGGGTAATTTACATACCCTCTCAGACATCCCCAGTCTTCAGGTGCAAACAAAAAACTTGTCTCAACAGTTGAAAAAACTTCATAATTCAAGAGGATTTTAGGGGGTTCTGGAAATCTTTCAGAATTAGGATAGAATTTATTCCATGTTAGAAATGCAACAGCACAAAACAAGCCACCTGTATTAACAATCCACAAAAATGGCATCCACCCTCCTGGCTCCGTTTTTGTGGTCAGCAAGACTTTACTCTCAAAGTAGTCCCATCACTTCACAACAATTCCCCTCAAAAACAATTCTGGGATTCTCATTTTTATGTTTTTTCAAGTAGTGACCTCTCAAAGGCAGGGACTGCCTTCGTGCAGCTTGTCCAGAGAGTGCCTGCTGCAGTGGGCTTTCCAGTTCCCACCCGCAGTTTCAGGGTACTGTTATCTGAGATGCTACAGTAGGACACATTAACATCCCTCAAGCTTTCATCTTTTTCTTCAGCACTGACAATATGCATTTAAGGAAAGAAAGTACAAAGCTGGACACTTAGAATCATAGAATCATTTAGGCTGGAAAAAAACCCTAATATTAAGAGTTGGACTCAATGGTCTAACACTACCAAGTCCACCACTAATCATGTCCTTAAGTGCCTTGTCTACACATCTTTTAAACACCTCCAGGGATGGTGACTCAACCACTTCCCTGGGCAGCCTGTTCCAATGCTTGACAATCCTTTCAGTGAAGAAATCTGAACCTACACAAAAAATGGAAGAGCAGCTTGAGAGGAACAAACTGCTTTGTTCACCTCAGTGAGGTGTTAACATTGATAACCCAAGAATGACAGTAACAGGGTTGAAGTTTAAACTATTTCAAGTTTGAAAAAAAGAAGAGGTTGTACAAAGCACGATATGACTTCCCACTGATGTTGTAGGTATGTGGCATTTGAAAGACAACCTGTTTAGCCTCCTCCCATCTAACTTACTGGCTTCACAGAGCCTAACACAGTACAACAACCATCCGAATAGGATAAATTCAAGTGGTTCAACTGAGTTCAAAAATAACACTCCGCTTAAGCAACTTGCATGAATGGAGCTGATTTTGTAGGCCACCCAAGAAGGGTATTTACACCCTTTTCTGTCCTCCTCTGCTCTCACTGTAATACTTGTACAGAAAATTTCTTAAATCATATATGGCAGAACCACTAGTAATCCATTTGCACTCTGGGTGAGCTTGGCTAATGAATTCAAATGGGAGCAGAACCAAGCCGCAGACTGCCAGATTTTTAATATCCTCATATTTTCTAGTAATGGTGTAATTCTAATTAATGTTTACTTTGTTGTGTATTTTATTGTTGAGCCTTTAAAGTCATCTGGGATCCCTTTGGGATATACAGCACTATATAAGTGTAAGTTGTTATTATCAAATAACAGTCACTGGCCATTTAAATTATACAATGGCTACCTGATTATACTTAACCAAGTTAAAGCTCTAATAAAAAAATTATTATATATAATCTAAATTAAAGATTTTTTCCCCAATTCAAAGAACCCAAAGTTCTTTGTATTGAGTATGCAAGTGCCCTGCAACACCTGGAGCTTGATCCTGCAGTACCTAAATCAGGTAGGACTTTGCTGTTGCTTTCAACGGAGAGGCGATAAGAGGCTTGGCAGAGCTAAATATCTCAACAATTCTACCCTTCTGAAGCAACAAAATTAAGACTTTTTTTTTTTCCAAAAAAATCATTTGATACAGTGTCCATCCTTACCTCTATTATTGATCCTGAAGGATCTCTAAGTGTAACTTTGGCTTTATCACCAGCTATGTATACATTACATCTGAGAAATTATTTCAGTGTTGCACAGAGATCCCTAAGCTTACATGAAACCAGTTAACTTGGCGTTGGTGCTGCCAGCTGGGCACAGTGTGAAACACTAAGAAGGCAACTGACCCTTCCTCTCTGTGGTCAGAAGTCCCAACCCTCTTCCTGTTCTATGATATATCCACAGGGACACAGCCTCCAAAATATTTACCCTTAGTCGCGCACACAAAATAGTCCCTGCGACCAGGAGAGGTATTTTAGGATGCAGTAGATTCTAGAAGTACTGTTGTCAGGCATATTTCAAAACCCTCAAATCACACGATCAGCAGCAAGGTACAGTGACATTTCATACACGAGGATTTGTAGGAGATTATTTACTTGGCTTTGAACTGTTAGAAATCACATCTTCAAACTTTGAATCCACTGGGGAAAGAACTAATTTAACTGAAAGTCTAACATATGAAAACATGACTGCAGGACTTAGGGTTAGAGAAAACCTCACTTTTGCTCTCTCCTAATAAATACCATGAGACTGGGGGGTGGGGGGATGGGGCGGGCATGGGTGGATAATACGTCTTTTCCAGCTGACCTCTGCCAAGCTGCCAAGTTATTTCCTTTGCTTCAGGTTTCTCATCAGTGGAACAGGGGTAGCGGCATTAACCTTGTTACTGATGGATAGTGTTATAGATGAGTCTATACTATATTTCAACAATAATAGATCATCTTGTGGATGATCTATTAAAAAAAAATTAATTCCAGAGTCCATGACCTGTTGGAAAGTGATGACTAACTCAGCTTAAATTCATCTGCACGGGTTAAGAACACGGTCAGCTCAGGATCCCAACAGCAGAGATGGACAGACCGCCCTATGGGTTGTAAAGGCCTAATAGAGGCTGAAGCATTTTTGCTGAAAAGTATCTATCTGTGCTGAATTACAAAGGCACGCTCAGATGACAATGTTCAAAATCTAGTGACCTCAGGTAAGTGCCTGACATTAGTTAGGATGAATCTGGAGCCACAACCTTGATTTTAATCACTTCTGGATTCTTCTGAAATTTGCTTTGGAAAAGAAAAAAAACACCCAAACACTAAGGTTTGATCTGAATTTCCCTCCTTCTCCTGCTTCCTCCCCAAAATAGTTTTTAAATTGAGAAATTACAGTGAGTTCATTTTTACGTGAAAAATCTACTAAAAAAACCATTACCTTCAGAAAATAACTTCAACAATTTCCCCCACCAGAAGTCTAAATATTTTCACAGAATCATAGAACGGTAGGGGTTGGAAGGGCTGCACTAGGGCAGTGTAGAGGGGAAGAAGAACCTCCCTCGACCTACTGGCCACACTCCTCCTAATGCATCCTAGGATCCCATTAGCTTTCTTGGCAGCCAGGGCACACTTCTGGCTCATGGTCAGCCTGTCGTCCACCAGCACTCCCAGGTCCCTCTCCATAGAGCTGCTCTCCAGCAGGTCTGCCCCAAGCCTGTACTGGTGCATGGGGTTGTTCCTCCCCAGGTGCAGGACCCTGCCCTTGCCCTTGTTGAACCTCATCAGGTTCCTCTCTGCCCAGCTCTCCAGCCTGTCCAGGTCTCGC
>Ga0065711_1028604_pt1 | contig 40223 bp, 22 predicted proteins | sample Hoacrofraction12_FD_59098 | JGI IMG/M metagenome (GOLD analysis project Ga0065711, IMG submission 59098) | Hoatzin crop microbial communities from Cojedes, Venezuela - Epithelial fraction 12 v2 (version 2) | ecosystem: Host-associated > Birds > Digestive system > Esophagus > Crop | place... | reverse complement strand
CCCCCGCCTAGTTTTAGGGTTAGATAATGGTCAGAGCAAGAGAAATGCCAAATTCTTATACATACTCTGAAGATGACTAGGGGCATTATATATATATGTACATATAGAGTAAGTCTCTGCAACCTTGTTTCATTTTTTAGATAGGCAGATATTTCTGAATGCATCATTTGCCATTCTTTTACACTCTTGACCTGTAAGAACCCTGTAAGTGGCAGCCCTCCCTTGATTCACGCTCAGTAGCAGAAGGCAGCGTACAGACATTGTCCCAGCTCAACGGCTGAGGGAGGCTGGACCACTCCTTGGCATAAATAATGCACAGACTGTGAGGTGACGCCTGATCCCACACTACCTGTGCTTTGAAGAGCTCGTCATCCTGGTGGCAATAGTTCAATAGCCCACTGCTAGTATTATCGTACCTCAATCCGTGTTCACCCGAAGGCCATGTTGTGGCTACGCCTACAGAAGCACTTGAAACCTAATATTCAGGAGCACTGAGATGTAGCAACTCTCTGGAACTTTGAGGGAAACTGTGGGGGACGGTGCCTTGGAAATATCAGTGCTGGAGGGGATCAAACACATTGGTTTATTCAGAGTAGGACGAGGTCTGCCCTAGTTTTTGCCCAGGGAAAGGCAAAGAGCAGTTGAACACTTGCTCCTTGAAAGGACAAAAATCTGTGGAGGGGTGTAGGGAGGGAGGCAGGATCCCCGGACACCAGCCCATGGCAGCCCAGTGCGTCCCAAAACCTCTCTGAGCAGATTAATTCCCTCTTCCACATAGGCTCTGCAAATCATTGGGGGAAATTCTCTGCAACTGCAGTACAGTCAGACATTAATAAAATGTTTTTCTGCTTTTACAACATTTTTATACGTAAGTGTGATTTAGAGCTCCGTGTCAAGTTGTCACCAGGGCTACATTCCAACAACCTGCAGAAAACACAGGGTGTTTCTGCACTTCAGGATAATGTTGATTTAGGGGCTGGTACAATAGCACACATGGGCTATTTTATTTAGTTTCTTGGCATATGTATTCAAAAATTGCCCTATAAAGAAAAGAGAAGGCATTAAAAAAAGTTTAAATGCTCTTAAATCACAAAGAAACATTGTGTTTAGAGTGAACTGAAACGTTTGGATAGACTCAAAATTGCTTTTTTCATGGAGAAATATTTTCTTGATGTGCTAAATTTAAAATAAAAATCTCTGACTGTGACTCTTTTTCATTTTTTGGTACTTTGCTTAGGTTTTCAAAGTAAAATAGGTATTGCTCTTCCAGCTATTTGAAAACTTAGGCTGGTCTGAGACCTGATCTGGTGCCTCTAAAATCTGGTGAGACTGGGCCCAAGGTTCCCTCCATTGGGGCCTGTTAAAAGTGGTTTTTAATTCAGCTTCCTAGTTGCTAAAAATCAGGAGCACTGTAGAGTTTTTTGTTTTATTTTTTCCATTATTTTCTTTTCAACTTCTGGTTTTAGGGGATTTATATTGTTCCTATTTTCAAACATTTGCTTGCAACTGTGAGCCACAAAACTATTTTTTGACCCTTTTTTTCTTTTAATGAAAGCTGCCAGTCATCTGAACTCTTTCTATTTCAGCATCAGGTACTTTAATAACATTTTCGTGTAAAAAAGAGAGCTGGACTTTCACTGCTTTGGGCAGCCCAGACACCAGTTCATCGTGGCAAAACGCAAAAAAAGAATTGGGGAACCAAAGAAAAGAAAAGGGACCTGCATAGGTTAGAGGGTTACATTGATTTAGGGAGGATGGGGGGGCTGTCATTCTATCTGTATTTAAAGGTATTCTGTTTAAGACTGCTTAAAGTTCTTCTCCCAAGGCAGAACAGTCTCTTGGCAATCCACTTGTGCTCCAGCTCTAAGGGTGTTCAGCAAGGGAATAGCCTTACTCATGCTAGAGGTCTTCCTAGGTTGGGAATAGCCTTACTCATGCTAGAGGTCTTCTTAGGTTGTCGCTTGCTTTAAGAAGGGCTACTCCCATGAGAATGACAAAACAGGACTAATGCAGAAGTGATGAAGTTAAACACTGGAGGCATGAAGACCCTGATTTTGAAAAGTGTCTTCTACAGTGAGAAAAACACCTTGCAAAGAACATCAGTAATGCACATAGAAATTACAACAAACCTGAAGAAATTGGTCCTTGTTTAGTTTCACTGCAAAGAAGAATGTATTTACTTCATTAGGGTATTATCAAGATTTTTAATACTTTCTCCACTTTTTTCTAAACTGCTCTCTTCTTTCGAAAGCTGTGTTAAACCTCTCCCTAATAACTCCTGTGATTAGCATCTCTGTAGAAATCCCAGAGGACAGGCTTCTAAAAGTGGCATTATATTTCTGGAGCCTCCCTGTAATTAAGCGTCTATCAGGCCTTCTTTTCACTTGTATTTAACTGCTCTGCAGAAAATCTCTCTTCACTTGAATAAAAAGAGCTGTTTTGTTTAAACTTATCAGAAGGATTGCATTTATGTTATAAAATATAAGAATTTTAGATTCCGTTTAACTGAAATAAAAAATTTTCCTCTTTGCTTAATGGACACAAGAAGGTCTGCAAGCGAGTGGCCATGGCAGAGGGCAGTTCCTGCTGGAGACCTGCTGGGAAGGGATGATGCAAAAAGCTCTGTCAGAACTCCACCAGCTAGTGGTCAGCTCTGGGAAAGGTTCTGTTGAATTCAGTATGGGGATGATTAAACAGCACCAGGTGTGAGTGATATTTGCTTATCCAAGGTAAAGAAAAAACCCAAGTCTCTACAGTCACTTCTTCAGTGAGACTGCAGCTGCACAGCCATAAGAACACAAAACACACGCTCTTCTGGTTTTCACAGTGTCAAGACATGATGCAAACGTTTAACAGTGAGTGCAACTCCAAGTGAAACGCCTTGTCCTAGGGACTTCATGTCCTTTCCACCCTCTGTAGTCCTTAAATCAAAATTGGACATTGTTCTGTAACATGTGCTCTTGCAATGTTTTTATCTTTTATGCTTTTATTTTACGTCAGTGTGTGTGGACTTCTCCCTGGAAGTCTAGCGCATGGGCTCTGTGAGTAATCTCAGGTACCAAAGTTTTGGTAGCTTCCCGTATGAAGTCACATTTTAGACTCTCTTGCTGCCAATTTGACCTCCCATACCCATGGATAAGAAATGCATTTAATCCACTGTTTGAAGGATTATCATGCAGAGATGAACCACTATCTTTTTGCTCCTTTGTGTCCTTACACATCAGCATCCCCATTCGAATGTTTTTGTTTTAAAAAATCCTGGGGGATATTTGATTCACTTGCAGGTGGAAATGGTTACAAAGATGACAAAACACATGTTTGACAGTGATGAAAAGAAACTATACTTCAGAGTAAAGTGGGAAGGAAGAGATGACCCCCCAGTGATGATACGAGACAAAAAAAATACGTTTCATCAGATGTTGTTACAGATGACTTGAGTGTGACTTCACATTTTGAGCTGTATCTACTGACTCGAAATCCATGCTCATTCTAGTGTTTAATTTGCCATTGTAATAACTCAATAGATTGAAGGGCTTAATTAGATGCTTTTATTTATATTTCAAGGTGATGAAAATCAATGTTCTTCTCATTTACCTTCAAACCCAGCTGAAAGATGAGTCTACACTTTCAAGTTACCACAAAGAATAACAATATCGGGTGAGAGAGAAACTGAACATGCTTGAAGACAGATATATTTCAATCTCCCTTCAAAAAAGGTGTTCAGCATCTCTGCTAGTTCTGTTGATCAGAATACTCTTTGTGTGAAAAGTTTCTTCTTAATGTATTGAGAATGTAGAAGGTATCTCATATTACAAAAGGTACTGTCTCATTTAGACCTGGTTCAAGGCTTGCTGATGCCGTTGAAAGTCTCAGTATTGAATTCAACGGGCTTTGGGGTGGTACATATGATTCTTTGTATTTAAGTTTCCCTTTCCCGAAGAAAATAGTATAGTACACTTCATATAATGGATTGTATGAGGCTGCTTGTAATACAAACAGGTGCAAAAAAGTAAACAAATAGCTTTTATTTAATTGAAAGTGGGAGTTTTTTACAGGTGACATTGAAGAACGTGAGATAAATAATATCCACATCACAAGCAATTGCAGGTCTCTTCTCTCAATTAGAACAGTTTGGCAAGGGTCTTTCATGTTTGACACGCCATTACACTGGAGTTTCAATAAGAACTACTGCTTGTGAAAAATTTGAGACCACTCTCCTTACAATCTCAAGTTATGTTTGGCACCACTCCATTTAATTAATGCGTATACACTTATCCATCAATTTCAAAGCTTATTTTTAAAAATTAATGTAACATTGATACTGAATATTTTCTTAATAGTATACCACTTCTATCTCCCTCCCCCATCCCCACTCTTTTTCTCTGTCAGGAATGTTGGACATGGTGAAGTATTAAGATAAAATCTACAAGTGGTTTATTTTTAGAAGTCCATAGCTGATCATTGCTTTAATCACCAAGGGAAAGGGTATATAAGAGCAGAACTCAACAGCAGGATCCCTGACGTCAATCTATGGTTCTCCCTTTGGGACAATTTTATTCCTCCAGACGTTAAACCTGTGAAAATATAAGCACACATAATTTTCTGACAAAAGTAAACGTGTCAAAAAATATTTTTCTATGCTTTCTAGCATAACAGTGATATTCATTCTATTTTCAAAATGAATCATAATTCACACATGTTATTCGCATTTATTTATTTTTTAAGTTGTAGCAGCATCTCCATGCAGTATGGTTTCAAATCACCTTCCCACCCTCCCTGTGGATATCTGTTTTCAGGAGGGTTTTGGCTAGTTTCTTGTAAAACTATGCTCCATTTTTGCGTGAATAATAGGATATTTATGAGAGCAGAAGCTGGACCCTGGGCCACCCCACTCCAGCCGTGGAGCAGGGCTGAGGTTCTCTGCTGCAGCAGCAGCAGCATCAGCTCCAGAGCAGATTAAGATCCGCATTACATGTGAGAGACACAGCTTTGACTTTAATAAGAAAGCTTATTTCTCTATCCTCCCCTGAGCATCACAGGCCAGGGCAGATGGAGACCTTCACTAAAAATAAGGTCACTTCTAGGTGTTGTGCAAAATATTTTCTCCGTTAATGAATGCGAGAGCACCAGAGACTAATCTACGTGTACCCAGAATTAAAAAGCACCAGGAGAGAGGCCACCTGCAGTAATGGAAAGTCTGTTAATCCATTGTACTTCTTAGAGGCATGCAGATTTCTTTTTACCCAGTAATATTCTGAGGAAAAAAAAAAAATCTCACGTACTGGATATTTTTGGAATCCTAATTTCCTCACTGCTGCTGCCATCACCACCGTCACTGACTGTTCGTATTTCTATGAGATAATCTTCTTCAAATGGTACCAGAAGTTCAGCTGAAGTGTTGTTTGTCTCCAGTATATGTGTTTTGCTATGTCTGTTTTGTCTATACAAAATCTAAGTAAAAAGGGATTAGAAAACAAGAGTTATTTAATCTTCTTTCAGTTCTAATGGATGTTTTTTGGCTCAGGAGATGTTCTACCATGTCTTAAACTTTCCAGAGCACTACCAGAATCTCACAGAGTATTAAGCATAATTCAAAACATAGAAATATATTCTGCAGATTTTTGTGGAGGCCACAGCAGGTATTTACTCCCCTGTGTTTTGCAGGAGAGCCTTTGTCTGCTGGAACTGAGGCTCACCTTGAACGTAGGATTATGAAATCATTATCCAATACACTTCTGCTGCTCCATAGATGTGGAAGTTAGACACACCTGTAATCAAGACTTCAGCCTGTAGCACTTTTTATGTTCAGAGCTGATGTGACACTTCAGGAACCTAAGTTTTAGAGTTTTTTTAAGTTTCACCTGTTTGTGGTGAGCATCTATAGTCATACAGAAACATTCATGTTGACTTTCATGTAAAATTACCACTTGCTAAAGAAAACAAGAGACGTCGCTATGTTTTCAAAAACTTCAAGGACAGAAATTTGGAGAGTAGCATCTGGGTTTCCACTTAGGAAGCACATTTCTACAACTTAACGACAGATCCAGTGCGTGCTTGCACTTTAGCCTTTTTGCCAATGAATCATCGTGCCAAGGTGCAGAGCAGCTTGGGGAGTCTAGACAGGGATCCTAGGGACTATGAACAGCTTTTTGCCTCCAAGAAGCCTTTCTTCTTTGACAGCGCAGCAATGACAGTGTTTGACTCCTTTCTCTTGACAATCTTTTGACATATTTGTACTAAGAAGAACAACTGAAAAGCAGAACAGCAGAAGAAACGGGGATCATGCAATAAATACCACAGCAAGTACTTAAAGCACTCTTTCCACATCAAAATGTAATAAGCACGTGTAGCCTAGAAGCAGGAAAAAAGCATAATAGACTAGTTTTAACTTCTTGCCATGTGTTTGGAGCTACTCAAACACACTCACTAAGATGGAAAAGAATATGATCTCAAGAAAGATTGCAAGGTGGGGTTTTTTTGTGTGTCCTTTTCCTCCCTAGGCGTAAACAGATCGGTGTGGACACTAAACTGCCTCCAACACGAGGATCTTGATGCTGAGAACCTTTCCTCATGTAAGCACTCTCCACCTCCATTTTTACAGTCCTTCAGGAGTAAAAGTCTTTCCAGAAGTCTTTTGGGTTCAGAGCCACTGCAAAGAAATTTTAAACTAAATTTTCCTTTCCTTAAAAATAGATTTACAGAAGTGCTTTTTACTTCATTCACATTGATCTTTACGTGAGTATCTTCCTGTCTCTTTTCAAAGGTACATTAAAGAATGGGAAGATGGAACTGTTGAAAGTGTTTTACGCCCTTCTTTAATGCTTAAGAGACTGTTCTCTACTTCTTATATATGTGTGAAACTCCTTCCATAAAAGATTTGAATGCAAGAATCTTAGGTGAGTAAGCTTACAAGGGAAAGGGGACAAGAATGATCCAGTGTTGGGGACAGAAAATCGCTGTGTCGGGATAGAACGGTCTTACTCAGAATGAACACAGCTGTTCTACCATTTGTATAAAAGTCAACCAACCACCCCATTAACTCCGGAAAAGTCACTGTTTTCCACATAATGTACAGTCGCCTTTTAAGAAGTCACAGTTTGTACCTCTATTATAAACAACATGTCTGGTTAATGAGATAAAGAAATTACTTACTTTGTAGCCTAGCACCTCTGATTCATTCTCCATTGTTTTTACGTGTTCCCAATTCAAGCAGATTTTGGAATCTGTCAGCTTCCAAGCGATGTTTGCCGGGGGTTGACTTGGTGCTTTAAAAAAGCAGATGATGATAATCATAAGATACAAAGGAATATTAATTTGCTTTGTGTAATTGAATGAGCTGCTGACATGGAAGTAGCAAATGCATGGGTGATTCAGATGTAAAAGAGTAAAAAATCTTTCCCAGTCCATCATTGCTCTCATATTAGTCAGAATAAAGATCTATTCATAGCACGAAACCACTTACTGTGAGAGTTCATTTTCAAAATTAGGAAAAGCCCGACAGTGTCTGACAGTTCAAGTTATATTTGATAGATTTTGTTTAAGTACTATGTTGTTCCTATCCATATTTTAATGTACTAGAGAATGTTTTGTTGTTCAGGTTTCAGAAAAAGCTAAAACTAAGAACAAAATACAGAAGACAAGATCTTCATCAGCCATGAGGACAGGTTACAAAGAGCTACACATTAAAGTCTCCATGTGATCCATCAGGAAACATTGTAGGATTTTATAAATTCTCAGCACAATAGGCTGAGAGTAGCTTTTCAAAGGCTTTTTATGCCGACGTGCCAGGACTTTGAAAATTTGCCTACAAGTGACTGAAATCAAATCCCTTGTGAAAAATGTGAAGTTGAAACTGTGCCTTTGAACTGTATCTCAGATTTAGAATAACACACTATCTCCTTCTCAATGCTGTATCCTCCTGGATCCTGCCTGGGAGGGTGGGGCTGCGGGTGTTAGAGGCAATAAGGACTTCAACAGAATTAGAAAAAGAAGGGGAGATTTGAAGAAACGTGTTGTGAGTATCCCACATCTTACTTTAAAATGCTTAACTTTTGGGATCCTTCTTTTCTCCCTAAAGTTCCTATGTATTGATGATTAATGTATGTAACTTGGAAGGTACTGTTAGTTTGGTAATATTCCACAATTTCTTCCATTTCCCATGGAGACAGTACAAATTGATGGTACCTTTTATTTTATATCTATCTGCTTCATGATGGTGGAGAAGTTTAATCCATCCCACCAGTAGGGAAAGGAGGTGTTAATGGGCCACCCAGGTGAGTATAAGCAGATGTCCTTCCATGAATCATACTGTCAGTGTTGGAAAAAGATTCATTTTCTTTTAGAAGGCATTTATATATATTCACACACTTGAAACAGCAAATTTGCTTAAATATTGTTTGAAACCTCTTTGTTGCTTTCAGCAAATATTTTATTTAAGGAATTTGGTAACAAAATACGAGAAGCAAAGGATGTCAAATACTTCATTGACTGTGTACTCTGACAAGCCTTGAAAGTTCTCAAAACTGGGTGAATACTGCCTTATTCAAAGCTTTTTAGCACAGAACTTAAAACCATCTTAATTCATAGTCATTGTGCTGAAAAATGACCACAGGATGATTTTCTAAACAGAATTTTCTGGTTTTGCCATACAGCTAGGCACCAGAATAGGTGGTAATGTAGCACCTCCCCAAATCTGTACTAAAATCTGCAAGCAAAAACACTGCAAATAGTTCTTCAGATCTAAGATTAGTAAATAATTTCCTCAACAGATTTTTTGTATCAACATTGTCAAGAATAGCAGAGGTCCCAAGTATATGTTGAAGTTTATTAAGTTAATGACGTTACTCTCATGCTTTAGGTTTTTGGTTTTGTTGCTGTACTGAGTTGAGGTTCATCCTTGTAAAGTATTTCTAATATCTATATCTGTTGATGTACATTTTTGTAAAGAAAAAGAAAAAGCGAAGAGATTTCTGAAATCCATGACATGTAGGTAAAGAAACAGAAGAGCTGAGCTTCACCATAGCTCCTAATGGAGCAGTATGTTCATGGAATCATTCCCATTCCAACATCATTTCCACTTTCCTAAGTAGTTTAAAATTCAACCAGGTTATCAGCTTAGACCTTAAATTGATCTTAGATAAGCACATTTCAATCAGAATTGCACCTATTTGGCAGAAGGACCAGTTTAGTTTTGCTTAGGCTCTATAATAATATCACGCACAGAACAGCGTAGGAATCCTGGATGATGAGTAGGAAGACAGAGCTATTACCCTGAAGCAAAACTCCTCCTGTAGATGCACATTGTTTATATTCTCTTGACATATTAGCTCTACTTGTATTGAAAGTGCTTGCATCTTTCCGAGACTAGAGCTTAAAACTTTAATATACGTTTTTAAATATTAAAAGGGTTATTTAGACTTTAATTTTTAAATGAACCATTAGCACAATCCTGAATTTGACAGAAGATGAAGTCAATGTAAAACAAAAGCAATTTTATTCCTTATATGCCCTGTCAACTGACTGCCATGTCTTTAACTTGTCTTTCATACGTTTGCACACACGAATATAGAAAATAATTTCGAGAGATTAGTCTATTTTCCATTAAGAAATTGCCTGTGAGAAGAGTCCTGTCTGAGTCCTTAAGATACACCTTCTCTGGCTTTATTTTGGTCTATGTTATTTACATTAAATAGTAACTTTTATCAGGAACTGGTTTTACAAGTTGGTTCCAGTCTCGCACGTTGAGTAACAGCATAGATCAGCACACAAACAAGAGGACAACGGGCGAAAGACAGGAGAAATATTTCCCTTTTTGTGCAAAAGGGCTGGTCAATTGTTTGCTGGTAAAACATAGTCCTAGCAAAGTATATAAAAAATGGAACGCTTAAAGAGTAATGAATTTTGGGCACTCAGGTACATAGCAGATTACCAAGATTTCCTGCTTTATAACTACTTTGCTCTTCGTGAACATTTACTTCATGGGTTCAATCCTTGTAGGGTGGTGCTCAGTGATTCCTTGTTACCTTGGAGGATGGGCCCCTGAAAGCATTGGTTTCATGAAGCCGCTTTACACAAGCAGAATAGCACATGGTTTTGCTTCTATCAGTGCAGAAAATTAAAAAAAATCAGTGACCAAATAGTATTTATATGAATGTATCACATATGCTACTCTCTGCAGTGGACAATTTAGAGGTGTCAATAAAGCACTGTATTTGGAGCATCAACAGTTTTCTTTAAAAAGAAAAAAAATATTCCCACACCCAAATCTATTGTTTGACCTGTGGAACACCTTTCCTTTATTGACTCTGCATCTCTTTTGAACTTTCCTGAAAGAAAGTGGCGTGCTCTTGCCATGCAAAAGGAAATCCTCTCTAAAGGTTGCTACACTGTAGGAACTCAAAACAGTGGTGTTATCTAATTTTGTAGGTGTACAGAATCTCTTTAACATAGAAATAGAATAGGGTAAATGAAATAAGGTTCCCAGGTCTGATTTAAGTTGATGAGAATATTGGCTTCCACTGAGACAGAACTGAAGCTCAAGATAAATATTATATTAAAGTCTTAAATACCAGAGTCTGAGCAAACTTGATGGTGACCACAAAAATATTGTCAGGGAAGAAAGAGAGAAGTTTCTGAGTCACAGAATCTGTTGCTTAATTTTCTCAAGAAATTTGGGATCCAGCTTTATTTGATATTGCAACATTTAGCAGAGGTAGGTCACCGTAAGCTGAAATGTCACTCTTACACTTGGGAGTTTGCAACATTTGTTGTACAAAATTGAATACTCACGTGATTTTTTAGTGGTGACATTTACCGGGGTGCTAGAAGGCCCTGTCCCTGCCGTGTTGTAAGCTCGAACTGTTGCAAAATACACTGTGTTAGCTTTTAGTCCTGTGATATTTTTGGCTGTTACGTTCCCATTGACTCTGACTTTACCAGCTGTGCTGTCTTTGGGATCATCAGTCCAATATAGAACCTGAAAAGCAAGAACGAAGAACGGGCAATTAATTGTTTTCCATCAATTAAAGATTTGACTGGGAAGCAGACATGCTGACAATGAAGATTTCAAGGAATATAGGATTTTTTGTATTCAAAACTAGCAGGAAATAAAACTAAGCATGAATATTTATAGAGAAGAAATCAAATTTCAGAGACTGAATACCAATTAAGGAAGTAAATTAAAACCTTAACTTTATAGATGTCCAGAAGGAAACCTTTGATAAGGTGAGAAATTTTAAAAGCTAGTTTGGTTTTATGGTTTGAACGCATTTGAAGAAAACTTTAAAAGATTCAAAGAAACATTTATCTCAGTCATCTAAGAGGTTTTGTAATTATTTTGTATTCTGCCTCTAGTTTTAATTCAGTGACAGCTATTTAGACCTGTGGGGTTTTTTTTTAGTGAATAATTCATTTAGGAAGGTTTGTGTACTGTACAGGACTCTTATAACCTTCATTTATACATTTCTAATGATAGGACAGAAGTTGAAGTTCTGACTTGGTTTACTCTTGGTTAATCTTATCTGAAATTAAAAAAAAATTGTTTCACTGTGCAAGTAAAATGTCCAGAAACCATACTGAGGTTATTTTGAAGTATATCTCAGCTATTAATACAAAAATCGACCCGCTCCTTCTCTGCTGGAGGCACCTCTGGTCTGTCCTGTGGAAGTCAGAGGCAGTCGACACAGGGTTTCTGCTCCCGCTGGGTGCTGGAGACCAGAGCGAAGCCAGAAGCCACACAGCTGGCTGAGTGCTGCTGGGGTCTGGCAGCATCCGTGCGTCCTCGCACCTCCCCCTGCTCAGACTCTGAAATGCCTGTCATTGGATCCAGCCCTGGACTTGATGCCGTGACACCAGCGATGCATCCCAGTGCACAGGGCAAAAACCCAGTCGACTATTAGAAAATGCACAAGTACTCACTACAAAAAGCCTCATGTTGCACCAGGACAGGTTTAGGTTGGGTATTGGGAAAAATTTCTTCTCTGAAAGGGTTATCAAGCGCTGGAACAGGTTACCCCTGGAGGTATTTAAAAGACGTGTAGATGTTGCTGTTAGGAACGTGGTTTAGTAGTGGACTTGGCAGTGTTAGGTTTACGGTTGGACTCCATGATTTTAAAGGTCTTTTCCAACCTAAATGATTCAGTCATTCTAAGAGGACTGGGAAGCCAAAAGCCTTTCAATTACACTGCAGCACAAGCTTTGGATAGCAACAAGGTGCATTTATCTTGGTTTCTTCTGTGAGCAATGCTATGGGTCATGTGCACGCCCTCAAACTATCAAGTACCTAATCGTGCTCACACACCGTTAAAACTGTTTAAGAAGAGAAGGCTGAGTTTTGTTTTGTGGAATCAAGCACAAGTCCTTTTATAGTAGCCGTCACAAATGATTAATCTAGAGCTTTTAATTTACTTCACAAAAAGTCTGGGACAGAGCTGCAGTCCTGGTCTGTAAATGCTTGTGATTATCTCAGGTGAAATGTTGCTAATGAGAGTCAGGTCAAGAGCTCCACTGTCTGTTGACTTGGAAGCAAAGGAGGAGGAACCAGAATACAAATGTGGCCGGGAAAGGGACATCTGTAAGGTGTCAGACACCAGCACCAGCCACCTCACCTCATAGCCCAGCACTCTGCCCATGTGCCTGTTCCATGCGATGGGCTTCCAGGAGACCTCCACCTCCGCCGCCGAAACGCTGAGTGCTGAAGTCCCCGCTGGTGCTATCTGCGGCTCTGGGTCATGGGAGAAAACACAGCTGGTGGAACATTCACGTTACCAAGAGAGTGTTACGTTAGCAGCTGAGGGAGATTCAAGAAAAGAGGAAGAGATTCTGGGGAGAAGCAGCAGGCAGAGACTCAGAAATCCTGGTGCAAATCCCTAGATTTGCTGCCCATTTATTGTGGAAAATCAGCAAAACAGTAATTTTTCAAAATTGGTCAGTACCCGTGAGCTGGGACAGATTTTCAGAGATCAGCAGCAATGGGTGCTCTGAAAAGCTAGACCCTCTGAGAGATACACTTCTGAGTGTCACCCAATTTTCCTAGCCCTCTCAGTGGGAGGTCTTTGGGGACAACTAAGCATGCTGTCCACATAAAGCAATTCTGAAAATCTGCCCCTTGCCTTTTTTTACTTCAATTTCCCATCTTCTTTCTTGTGTAACTTGTCAATCTTCAATGAGCAGCTTTGACAGGATCCTTAATCTCCCTGTGGAGATCTGTCTGATCGTATCTGGGATCTATTGGTGCTACATGACCACTACTAATAAGAGCAACAGGCGTTACCGTCTTCTCCTGAGTAGACAATGGATATGGAGCTCAGGGTCCCTTCTCCTTCCTTGTTGTAGACACCAACTTTCACTTCAAAAGGAGAGAGAGGCGTAATGCTTTCGTTCCTATAAACGTATTTGCTTGCTTCCACTGAAGCCACCACTGCTTTTGTCCAGGTTGTTGAGCCAAGAGGACGAAGCATAACGATGTAGCCAAAACCTTCCCCATTTTGTAGTTCTTCTGAAACTGGCTGTAGTGACAAGGCAGAGAGTCAATAAGCATTTGCAAGTATACACTGTTTTAATTGAATCTTCATTCTCTGAGTATATTTTAGTGGTATTGATTTAGTTGACTGTGCCTTAGAGAAGATAATAATGTTTGCTCCATCAGTCAATGTAATATTGAAATAAAAATCAAAATAATAAATCTATTGAGGCAATCAATTTAGAAACAAAATATCTGATCAGCTCCATTAAAGTTACTCTCTTTCAGGCATGAAGTTTTCAAAATTAAAAGCATTTCTTTCAGCACAGGTTGTAGTTGATGTTTTTCCCCAAGGGGTATAGGGATGTTAATTATAAATAAATGATTTTTAAAGAAAAAAAAAAAGAGTTGGGAAAGGAGCAAATGTATACACAGAAGTGTGCGTCAGCTGTATAATTGCCTGCGTATGAGTCCAGTATTTATGTATTTTTTTAGCACAAGCAAGTCTCGAGTGCATGAACATATTCTTATTTAAGTTTGTTTAGAACAGAAATGTTATTGCAAGTCAACATGACAAAATTAATGTTTCTATTAATAAAATCTCATGTCAAGATACGCATTAATGACTCATACTGAACAGGCAATCACATTAACACCGTATCCAGCATGAACTTTTTTGTTTTCTTGGAATAAAAATACTTCTGCATTGGCTTCCCGAAGCAAGAGAATGTTTATGAAACAAGAAAAGATCAATAGTAAATGGAGGAAGGAAGTGTTTCTCAGCAAAACTTCATTTATTTTAAATGCTTGCACAGAAGTAAGGTGCACAGAGAAGCAACCACAAAAAGAGGTACAAAAAGAGAGAGAAAAACATAGGGGCAGGACCACAGCCCCTATGATCGTTCCTGGCTCCAAGATCCTCTCCTGCAGAGAAACTCCCAGGAGCACTAACAGCATGAGAAGATGGGAGAAAAAAAATCAGGAAGTACATCAGAAGATATCAGGGGACTTATTTTATTCTTTTCTTCATAAATTTTTTCTAATTCAAATGTATAAAACAAGTGTGTCTTTCCTTAAGTGTTTTACAAAGATTAATTCCCCAATATGCCCCCTTCTATCTCTTATACAGTCCCAAGAGAGTTAAGCTCGAGGGATGATGGTGCACTGGGGATTTATAGGAGTTCAAGATCCTTTCTAGAGCATTTAATTTGTTTTTGAGGCTTCTGTGACCTCAGATTTAATCAAGATGTTTAGTGAGTTCATCACAGAAAGCTGGAGAGTTGTGCTCAGTGTTGTTAGCTAGGCGTAATTAGTATTTCTTCTGACTATTTTTCAGGACACACTATGGAGTCTGACAGGATAATTTGGTTGAGATCTCTTAGGTTGCTCTCAATTTTCATGTTCTGCTGCTGCCAAAAAGTAGATCAGTAGAGGAGAAGATGAAACAAAACAGTGAAATATGTGTATGGAGGGAAACGTAGTTCAGTGAAAGTGAAGTTTCACTCTGTTTAGAGCCTGGAGAGGGGAAAGCATTGGAAATGTTATCTATCCAGCAAGCACTTTTTTCTTTGACCTCATTTTTTTTTTCCTATCACTTCCCTTCCTCCTACAAAAGGCTGGTTAAATGGCACAGTTTTTAGCATATAGGAGAACACAGGGAACTCATTCAGCTGATGAATAGCGTCATTTCTAGTTTAACTTATTTCCTTTTCCTTTCCTTCAAACTGTACACATAAGTTGGTTATTTCTTTGGAAAAAGAATGAAGCCAAGGGAGAGAGAAGAGTGCTTTCCTCACTTAAGCAGAACTAGAAGTCTTTTTTTTTTTTTATGAAGAAATGTTTTCCATGACTTACAAAGGGAGCACCGTGTTTTGGAAGGCCCCATCTCAGATTTGGAACTAAAGAGAGGTCAGCTTGTGCAGTCTCTGAGACTGTCACACCTGAGAGCAAGACACATGGCAAGGCTGCCTGGCCCCTGGCCTCCAAGCTGTGTGCTGCTGGTGGCACGGGGTAGCTCCTACTTCAGCCAGATGCCCTCAAAACCAAGGGAGAGATTTAATTAGGTGAGTCACATTACAGAATCACAGAATGGTCGGGGTTGGAAGGGACCTTTGTGAGTCATCCAGTCCAACTCCCCTGTCGAAGCAGGCTCACCTAGAGCAGGCTGCACAGGACCTTGTCCAGGCGGGGTCTGAATGTCTCCAGAGAAGGAGACTCTGCAAACTCCCTGGGAAGCCTGTTCCAGTGCTCCGTCACCCTTAGAGTGAAGAAGTTCTTCTTCATGTTCAGCTGGAACTTCCTGTGCTTCAGTTTGTGCGTGCCCATTGCCCCTTGTCCTGTCGCTGGGCGCCACTGAAAAGAGTTTGGCCCCATCTTCCTGACACCCACCCTGAAGATATTTATAAGCATATATTAGGTCCCCTCGCAGCCTTCTCTTCTTCAGGCTAAACAAGCCCAGCTCCCTCAGCCTCTCCTCGTAGGAGAGATGCTCCAGTCCCCTCCTCATCCTCGTAGCCCTCCGCTGGACTCTCTCCAGTAGCTTCTCATCTTTCTTGAAGTGGGGAGCCCAGAACTGGACACAGTACTCTAGATGGGGCCTCACTAGGGCAGAGTAGAGGGGAAGGAGAACCTCCCTCAACCTACTGGCCACACTCCTCTTAGTGTACCCCAGTGCTCTTAATGCACATTAACTTCACACGTGTTTTTCAGCGGTGATGAAAAAAGCAGGTAGGAGCAGTGTTTTGGGGAGTTTTTCCGTAAGGGCTGGAGCCCCAACCAAGCACCTGCCCCATCACTGCATGGGCTTTGCAAGATTTTGCCTGCCCATGAGAAGGCTGCTGGGTGGCTGGAGAAAGAGGGCTCCTTCCCGCAATGCTTACTTTCCGCTCTCTGAAACGACCTGTGCTCACCCATTGCAACTTGTAGTATGGTATTAAATGTTCTCAAAATGTATATTCTCTGGTCTTGCTGGAGTGCTGGAGAATTAAAGGGCTCATCTCCTTTAACGCATAATAGGATATGTCTTGTCAGCACAGTGTTCCAGAATGAAAAACATGTGAATAAAAGTATGAAAAATGTTAATGCAGAAAATGGCCAAGCAGATTAGTGTGTTAAGCGCCTCCTGTACAATGGAGATAAGAGGGTTATACAGACTTCTAAACATCTTTATAACATGCCTCTTAAACTGTTTATTTTTATAAATTGTTCACTGTAACACAGAAAACTTGCTGTATATCTTACAGGCTGTTTTCTCTTCAGATGCAGGATGAAATCCAGGCTCAGCCAAAGCCAAGGACCAGAAGCCTTCAGATTTTAGCAGAGCAGTGATTTTACCCATGGACTCTTCCCTATTAGAATTTGTACTTTAATTGAGCTAGCAATTACCTCCCATGTGATGACCAGCTCAGAACGGCTCCCTCCTCCTCCGCCGACGTTCGTTGGTGCCACGACAGGAACTGGAGAAGAAAAGATGTTGGTGCTTCCGACTACCCACCGCTACTGCTGGGGGTCTTGTCAGCTGGAGGATTAGAGTTTTTCGTAGCTCACATGCAGCTATTCTGCCTTCCAACATGTAGAAGAGGGACTACATTATGTAACAGTACATTTTAAATGAACTGAAATTATGTTTACACGTTTTCAAGTTTATAAGGCTGAAGCCACAGATGTATTTGATACATGAGTACCCTGGTTCACAAAATTAATTAAAGAAGCTAGTAGCATCAAGTATCTGACATTATTATGCCTCATCAACTAATTGGCAAAATGATGTTCCATTCAGACTGTAGCTGCAACACTACCGATTTACTAATTATGCATTTGTTCAGCAAACATGTTGTTGGAGCAATATATTAATTTTTTTAATTGGCTGTATGCTTTTCTTAGGAAATTTAACACTCTTAATTTGCTTTTCTCCTTCTCCCAGCACCGCAAGTGTCCAAAAGTTCATTGATTAGAGCTTGATGTCCCCAGCATTGCTCCAGGTGTATGGCACCATAGGTACAGGGTCAAGGTCAAGCAATGTGCTGGTGTCCCACGCTGAAAGGATTTCTCATCACTCAAACGGCTCCTGGTAGAGAGGCAAGGAAAATACCAGAATTTCTTGCCTCTTGCTCTGTATTTCCATAAATACGCCCACCTCATTAGCCTATAAATATTGGCAGTTCTGGGGAACTGGTTTGTGATGTAACGGCTGGAATTTAGACAGAGCAGCCTTATTCTTACTGTATAGTTCGCTATAGATCTACTTGCAAGGAAGATATCGTGTTCCTTTTCAGGTGCTGGAGAAGTATGAACAAGAGGACAACTCTGGAAATGACTGAGACAGAAACCCCCTGTAAGCAGGCATTTGTACTGTTTACCATCTCTAAACCCTTGGTACAATTTTTAGAAATTTTAAGATTGTTTCGTCTTTCCCTTCGTTCAGTTCTCACTGTCTGAAAATTGGATGTGTTGAGACAGGGCTGAGGACAGGGTCAGAAACAGGCAGGACAGTTCTATCTCAGAAGATTTTTCAGAGACTTTGACAAGTTTCGCCACGTCCGCCTGTCCTTCCCCAAGTCTCCCACCCAGAGCTAGCCCAGCTCTAACGAAAGCAATAAAGCCAACAGCCCTTTAAGTTCACAGAAATATATGTGAACCCACTATCACTTCTAGATTGAAGTCCACATATAAACCTTTATCCGATTTCATCCTCTCTAGAAACGTAGAAATGTCACGATAATTTTGTTGTGCAGTCCTAAAAGTGAGTGCAAGTGCAAACAGACAGGCTCTTTGGGGGAGTTTAGCATACGTATTCAGTATTGTCACTCACAGTCAACGTCTTTGTGCACATCTGAGGCAAATAACCCCAGAATGGGAAGAACTGTATTAAAGGCAAAAATGACAAAACAGACTTTCCAGCCTAATGTTTCGCTGTTTCATGAACCAGTTGATGCTCAATTAGTTCATGTGTTCAATGTGTTCAGTACTTACTACGTTTGCATGGGGAAAATATTTGTGCTACTGTTCATCAGAGCCTCAACTGGGTCATAGTTGAGAAAAAGACGAGAATTTACAGCTGAGTGCACCAAGAGAGGCTCAATTAATTCTCAGCTCCATTTTAACGAAATGAACAGCGGCTCATTTGCATCCACAAATCTACTAATGCTCAGATTTCAGCTGGCAAAATAGCTATTATAACAGCGAAATTCAAATTCACCCTTTCATGGCAAGACTTTTGCTGTCCACACTGTCACACTGTTTTCAGTTTCCTATTCTGATAAAGATAAGCTGTTACTTCTCCCACTGCACAGCAATGTTTTGAGACAGAATGATCTACGTTAGTGAATGGGTTAAGAAACCAAAACCTGAAGTGTGTCTTTCTATTCCTTCTTTAAGCTTAACATGGTGATACACTGTAAGGAAAAAATGTTCCTTGTGCTATTGACATGATAAATAATATTTCTATTTTTTCTTTCTGTTTCTAGCCCTAGCCTTCTGAATCCCTCTAATAAAAAAAAAAGCTTTAAAAGATGAAAGCTTTTACTGATTTTATAGTTAGTTTTGAATACCACAAACAGCAAGAAAGACCATCTGAAGACTGTCCTGGTTTGGGCTGGGATGGGGTTAATTTTCCTCTCAGTAGCTGCTGTGTTTTAGATTTAGTAGGAGAAGAATGTTGATAACACCTATGTTTATAGTCTTTGCTACGAAACTGAGGACTTTTTCCAGTGTCCCATACTCCACTAATGAGCAGGTGTGCAGAAGCTGGGAGGGAGCACCGCCAGACAGCCAGCCCAAGCTGGCTGATGGGAATATTCCATACCATGGATGTCATGCTCAGCTTATGAATGGGGGTTGGCTCGGGGGGGGGAGGAGGAATCTGCTCTTTCTTTTTTCCTTCAGTTCAAATCCTCTGTTGTCCAGGAGTTCAAACTTTGCCAGGAATTCAGTCCTTTTCAGGAGCTTTGCAAAATTCACAGTATCTCCAAGTCTGGCATTCTGTGATTGCTGCTCGGGGACTAACTGCAAATTGGTCATCGGGTGGTGAGAAAAATCATATTGTATATAGTTTGCTTTGCATATTCATTACTATTATGATTAGAGTATTAATATTTCCTTTGTTGCCTTATTAAACTGTCTTTGTCTCAACCCATGAGTTTCCCTTGTTGTTCCTCTTTGCTTTCCTCGGGAGCAGCCTACAATCTTCTTTAGTACCACACTGGCCAAGCAGTCCTGACTGCTGATGAGACTCATTTAATGTCTCTCAGCACTTGGAAAGCTGACAAAATTTATCAAAAATGGTATTCTAAAGATCAAATATTTTTTTCTGGCATCAGTACTCAGTATAAATTTTTGCTTCAACAACAGGAAAAAGAACTTATTAAATATAAATCAACTGATTTAATACATCTCGACAAATATTAATACTTTGGACAAACATTATAGGTATTCTGAGAAACGAATGGATCCTCCTTTCTAAGGATATATGTATTTTCTCTTGTACAATGTACAATACTATATTTTGAGTTCTGCCTTGAAATGCATCTTGCTAAACTTCAGATCTCTGCAAACGAGAAAAACAGAGAAGAGAAAGCGGATTGCAAAGCTGCTTCCATTTTACTGCTTTCCATCCTGTAATTAATGATTTTATAGGAGGAGAGGATTGATGAGCAGGAGGCTGGGAGAAATGGAACTAACCAAAGGATTTTTCTTCAAATAAATTCTACCAAACTGAGTAGGTCGACGGACCAACAGTGACGGTCATCCAAGAATGAGTCTTCTTCCTATGAGGTTCCAAGTCTCAGAAGATAAATGTGTAAAGGTTAGACAGATAGTAAGGATCCCGCCCTGGATTCAGTGGAAGCTATTAATTTCATTGGGCTTTGGATGCTGTAATTTATTGTCTCCATTTAAAGCCAATATCCTGTCCCTACTGATGCTCAGATGTCAAACATCCTCTGCAGCAAAGGCATTATACACTCGTGCTAGGATATGCCAGAGAGCTGCCTTTATCATTTTCTATGCAAGTCCTTGAGCAGGGTATAAATGCAGTTATAATTGGAAGAAAACAAATTTTGCTCCCCAATTGCCTGAATGAAAGCTTGTGTTCAGGCATGGGGATTAGATAGATTTTGGGACATTTTGGGACATATCAAAGAGAGGAAGCATGAGCCAGCTCCAGCCTTTATTGCTTTATCTCCAACCCAGAGAGCAACGTGTGCGGTACCTCAATTCTGCCCAAGAATCCCTTGCATTGGTAGTGCAGGTCTGTTGTCATGAAGCCATAGCAGTCACAGACTAAAATGCTAGACAGATATGAAAGTAACCCTGTAGGAGTGAATGGCTCTGCTGCAGTGAAATTCTCACACCTGGGAGCTGGCAATGTGTCTGTGTGGAAAAAAATGACAAAAATTAGGTACTTACCTGCTGCTTTAGTTTTCAGTAGAGCTGATGGTCTGCTTGGCTCCCCAATTCCAACACTATTGCTGGCAACCACACGAAACTCATACTCAACCCAGGGGCTTAAGTCAACCACGGTCGCCTTGTGAGTCCTACCATTAATGACTTCAGGAACTAAAGGTGAAACAAACATGTTGTGACAATTTATTTTTGGAGTAATTAATGTTATATGCAAAAAATACAAGGCAACTCTCAAATTGCTCACCTGTTGTAACTGCCTGCCATCCAACTGAGAAAGGAGTCCTCATCTGAACACTGTAGAACTGGACTGGACTATTATTATCTATTCCAGACTTCCAGGATAACACAGCAGTAGTGCTAGTAATATGTTCAACTTCAACATCTTCTGGTGGACCTGGGGGGCCTAATATGATTAGCATTTTAAGATGAAGGTATTAGGAAGAGAAGATTCATTGCTGTGTTGGGTTGGGTAGCTCTTAATTTCTCAAGTCAGTGGAATTCTTCATGAAGTTACAATTTCATGAAAGCAACACAATCCCTACATGATGACTTCATGCCTGTATTACATTTTTCTAATTACTGAGGGGTTTTGAGTCAGGAAAATGAATGTCTTTATATTTCTAATATGAAAACTGCAAACAAGGGATTTTTTTTTTGTCTGACAAAGAAAATTGCCCAATGTGTCTTTTGCTGAACTATCCAACATTTTCAGAATTCTTGTTGTATTTAATCAAAACTGAGGTTTAGAAAGAATGCAAGATGATGCACTATACAGGTTTCTGATTTCTGTTAGGGTTTAGAGGATCTGCTCCCATAACCGCATTTCTCTTTCTGCTGCATGGCCAGAAACGTTGACCTTCCAAAGAAGCCATGACAGAGTTGCACAGATCTCCCTGGGTCAGCTGCATGTTAGGATTGTGCTGCCTAGAACCTTTTATCCAATGTGGCGGCCAAGGGTACAAGATACATAGGATTTCTCTGTTGAAATGTTGAATTGTTATCCTAGTGATCACTTAACAGCTGATGTTAAGAATTTCTAATTCCTCCAGAAGACACGTGTGTCTACATGTAACAGACATACCTCTCACAGTGATATCTACTGTTGCAGATTGACTGTCTAAAGTTGTTTGTACCATGCACACATACTTCCCAGAATGATGTAGCTGAATATTTCTTATCATCAAATCCCCAACAGATTCCTGGAGATACAAAGAAAGCAAACTAATCACTCACAACATGTTTTCCATACTGGATATTTTTATAAATTGCTCAATATTAATAAAAAAATGCAGCTTTTAAATTAAAATATTCATAGCTATCATCAGTTTCTTTCATATGGACATTTTTATTATGGCTTCACAAATAACTCAAGCGCCTTTATGAAATATAAGAAAGAAAAATAAATGGCTGCAGCCCTTGTAAAGAAACAGTGATTTGCCCTGCATATAAATAACGATGGAAGAATTATGATAAATATTTGCGTCGTCTAAAGACTGTGGCAAATAGTTTCATTAAGCACTAAGGAGTTTAAGAAACTTACTCTTCCAATTCTTTCAAAATTATGTATTCCTTTATTAAAATCGATTCTATTGCCATTGAATGACCACATGAACACCACATCAACAGAGGGGTCATGAGACACCTGGCATGGAAGAACTATGCTTTCCCCAACTGTTACATCCATATTAGAAGGTGGAATAGTAATTACAGTCCTTTCTGTGGAGACAAAAAAAAAAAAATCTTTTTATTAAAATGCTTATAAAAATAGTAGGTCTTGAATTAGTTTTGTACCATTTGTGAAATGATTTAAAATTGGCCCAAATGTTCCATAATAAAGAAAATTATCTCTAATATGATGATGATTTCAGAACACTCTTACCCATGTGTAGCCTATTACTTTTGCAGTATCAATACAATGAGCACGCTGTGTGCCTCTGAGAGCGAGCAGATGTCAGAGGCAACCTGCTAAATTAGTCATATGTTACTTTGTAAAGCCCAGAGTCAATAGATATCAGCTCAAAAAGTGCAGATTTCATTCTTAAGACTGTAAAGAATATGCCCAGGGTTCTTCAAACTTGAAAATCTTTCCTTACAGGATACTGCAGCAAAAGCGAAATTGCTCTCCATCTCCGCTTACTTTATAGTTGAGATCCTCAATCTATATTAATGTTAGCGTTAGTTTACTGCACAGTGATTCTTCTGTTACAGCTTCAAAGAAGGTATCTTCACAGACAGAAAAACCATGTACGTAATCTTTTTTAACCCCTTACACTAAGAATCAAACTTACAGCTCTTCTTAATGCAAGTAGTAGCTCGCTGAAGAGGAAAGAAATAGGTTTGTATGGCTTCAGTTTTGTTGAGATGTCTGGCAGATAGATTAGAGATAACAACCATGTTGTTGTAAGCAATTCCCTTGAACAAAGCTTTAGTGCATGAAAGTGTTATAAAATGGTGAGAATTTAGAGGCAGATGCACAACATGAGAGCAGAATCTATTCAACAATATTAATACATTCTGAAAATGATGTGAGAGGAGAAGAAACTTTGCACAAGCTGCATTAGTTCAGCATTCATCCTGGCTTAACCCTGTAAAAATGCACTTGAAAATTCAGAATTTTGGTTTTACCAAGGCCTTCGTTCCAAAGGGTTGATAAACGATAGGGCACCCAACCGCTTACCTTCAAACACATTTTCATTCAGTCACCGTCATTGCCGTGTCTGATTCATACACAGGTACAGACAGGTGATAGGGGCTAAAACTTCAAGGGCTTCTCCCCAGCATCTAAGCTGTGCTGGATGAGCGACTCTTATGGCAGAGGTCAAGCAAAAACAAAACAGAATGTTGCATTTTCTGCTCACCTTTCAAAATAAAAAACTGGGTGTCACTAGCTTCAGTGATATACCTGCTGCGGGCATCAAGTAAAGTTTTCCAAGAAAAACAAAGAAAGGACTTATCTGATTTTTATTTTTATAGATAAATTAGGTGTTTTTTCCTGGTGTCATTAAGAGATCGTCAGAGGTTCTTGTCGTGGGTTAGATCTCAGACTTGGAACAGGCTTTCTCAGATTCCTCTGTGTGCTCTGATTACTCTTCACAGCCACGTAAAACTATCATTGTGGCAGCTCCATCAGTCTGTCTGAAGTCAAGGACTGCAAAAATGTGAAGGCCTCAGATGACTGTCTTAAAGATACTCAATCATTAGGTTAGAGAAATCTCTCCCTTTCCCTGGAAGCAGTGTGTCAGACGCAATAAATTCCAGGTGATTCAAGGGCCAGATTCTTTGTTGGCGCAGCTCCACAGATGTCAGCACACGCTGGCAAAGAACTTGGCTCCATAAATCTCAAATGAAGTAATTCCATTGCGAAGTACAGGTAACTTTTATAGAATAATTTTGAAAAGTGTCTGGGAACTGCAGAGAACCTCCATAAAGTTTTCTTTCTTGCTTTTCCCCCTGTACTTCTTGTTTTCACAGCTGAAATAGAACTGCATGAATAACACTTTAAGGAGAGAAATTCTATTATGTGCAATAATGCTGTATATGATACTAGAAGAAAAAAGAAGCAATGCTGTGCTATATGTTAAAAGTTGGAAAGCTGTTTTCATGATAGCTGGAACGTCTTTTTGCCACTAGCAGGTATAGACGCATGATCTGCTGGCCTGCTGTGGTCCTCCAAACTCATCATCTCTTCCTTCAAAGCCATACTGTAAACCTCTATTTCCTGCCTTGAACCTATAAACTGCAGTGCATCTCCACACTGAGCTTTTAAAGCTGGTGAAACATGTCACTGAAGAAGGAAAGTCTTCCCCAGAACACCACGATCAACCTCAAAGTGGAAATTCTACAGTGCTCTGAACTTTTATGGTATGCTTTCTTCCAGACTCCACTTGGGTTTGGTCTGCTCTGTCTTCAGCTGTATAGGAGAGATGTCTCCACATATATTCACTCACAAATGATGCAAAAGGTTGAGCCTGATTTACAAGAGGGTGTTTAAGGGTCTGGCAAGTCAGCCTGGGCTGTCTCTCACCTCCTGTAGCCCCTGGGTCTGACCTATCCAGGAGAACAAGGAGGTGGGAACTGGCTCCTCTGAAATCCCTGCAGAGGGTCCCCTCCACAGCTCCTGCCTCCTGTGTAGTGCAACAGCCCCTGGCAATGGAGAGGATTGGCCCTAAAAAAGCTCTTTTACAATGTAAATCAATTAGATTGGCAACAGCATGTTTCCCCAGCCTTCCATTGGTACACTCGATATCTCGACATGAGTAAACGGTGGTTACAGGGTCCACCTTCCCAGGCCTTTCGGGTAGTCCCCAAAGCCTGACATGAGCTCCTTGCTCCCAGATATAAACTGCTGCTGTTCTTTTATCTGTCTTGCTTAAAGCTGACTTGGATGTATCTGTTTTGCAGTGCTTTGATGACACCCTGAAGATACCCTTCGAATTGAGTATTCTGCTAAAACTCCGAATCAAGCACTTATACCAGGGGTGAAATTCACTTTTTCTGCTTTAGTTCATTCAGCATTAATCAAACTTTACACCACTACTGATTTTTCCTTGTGTCAAGTACTGCTCGTCCTTCAAATTTCTCTCTCGAATGTCTAACCTCCACAAGACCCGCATCACCTCTACTGCCACAAGACTTAATGCTGCCTCATTTCCTAGCTCCTGCTTCTCTGTATTGGATGGTTGGTCACCAGGATCGCTACATTTTGACTCTTCTGCAACGCACTGTGTACAATTATAGGACTCTATAAATAAATAAAATACTATAAATAGAATCAATTTATTTCTATGGAAAGGTCAAGGTAAGAATAAGTAAGAATGACACAAACAGGACTGCATAGAATTTGTTATCAGATTCTATGGTTACATTCTAAACCCCATAGAATACAGATAGAAAATGATGTCCTGTTTTTTTTAAAATCTTTAAGCTTCCGTCAAAGGCAGTTGCCTATTGTACAGGAAGGGTCATTAGCTCCAGCTGGTTGCAGTGAAAGTGGCTGGGAATTTTTTGAAACTTTTCTTCATCAGGAGGTTCCAATAATATTATGGTTGCCTCATTAGGTTTGTCATCTCATTTCTTGTGTCATTATTTGATCACACATTCAAAGAGATCAGAAATAAGATATCTGCAATCTTGTTATAGAATCTTATTAATAGGAATAAAAGTTCCAGAGATCATTTATCTGTTAAAAGCTATGAAATGCCTCCTTAGGGAAAAGATAAACATTTTGAAAAAATGCATTCCATGGAACTCTCTAATGAACTGGTATTTTGGAATATCAGAACATAAAGGTTTCTGCTTGTAACACAACATATCCCAATAGCTATACGCTGTTAGTATTACAAGAATTCTACTATCTAGTTGGCCTGAGCCTATTTGCCTCCACCACATAAATACTTAAAACTGTCCTTTTGTGAATTGTACTGGGTTTGTGTGTGAGGTGTGTATTTTCAGTAGTGTCAGCAAAAAAATCCATTTTATTATAGTATTATCATCCTGTTGTATCCCTTGTAGCCTGCTCATATCCAGTGATACCACTGATGTAAAGTGGTTCATCTGTGTGATATTTTCTGCTTCTTTTATGCGGTTGTCTTTAAGACTTCCACCTCAAATACTTTTAAAAGCTTCTTAAAAGCTCTTGGTTCTACATTATCTATCTATCTTGCTTAGCAACTGCAGACATGCATTATATGGCAAATCCCATTCCAGAGGAGAAAACAGATAAGATGTTGTGAGTGCTGTAGGTATAATAAAGACTTCTCACACAAAGAATAAACAACTCAATGAGCAGCAATAAACTTAATTTGCACATTAGATATGCTTTTCCAAGTTCTGACATTTCAGTTGAAAATAATGCTGAAGCAATGAGGCCTATAATTGAACAGCCAAAACTTCTCCAGAGGGGAAACAAAAACAAATGTTCCCTGCAAACAAGATCATTTTTATACCATGTTGTTACTCAGTGTTTTAATAAATTTCATAAATGCTAGACAAAACATTTTTTTCATGTTTTAATGCGATTTTCCCATATTGCTCCATTAGGATGTATGGATGTGATATGTGAAATGGAATATAACCTTAACGAAGTCAGAGTGGCTAAACCCTAAACTTCTTAGTTTATTCATTGCTAGCTGTGCTGTAGCATCGTCTCGGATTACACACTGCACTGCATCAATGTTAATTGCCTTTCATAATATGAGTACGAAAAAGATTTTTGCCAGCTGCAGTAGGTTAGGGAGAAGATTGTGTCTGCAGGCTACAGTAACCATGCTGAAGTCACTGAAAACAAGAATTTTGAGAAAAAAGGAGAGTTACATACTACATTTAATAATGTGCTGTTCTTGTAACTACAGACATCATTATAGCTAGCTGTTTTGCAAAACTGATACATATGCTTACTATAGTCTCACAAGTTCCACTTTTAAACTTGTTGTCCACATCTAAAATCAATAAATATGAATACTTCTGTAAGAAGGTGTCTGTACTGAAAAGATTGTGCAGAAGCAAAGAGAAAAAACACTTGCTGTTTGCCTCCGTTTTCCTTCTTTTTTTTCTGTCAGTGATCAAAAATCAGAGGAAACAGAGCGTAATCATTTCACTTACTGCTCGTAGGAATATCTGTGCAAACCATATCTCTTTTCATGTCTGCCAGCTCTGGACTAGTCCAACTGAGCAATAACTTTGTACAATTTCTTTTTACTAATAGAGATAGACCATCCATCAACACAGCAAAAACTTGAAGCCACTACTTTGGTCATAATATACTTGAATGTGTTTCACGATGTATTTAACTGTGTTTCAAAGAAGGGTGAAAAATATTGCAGGGAAGACACGGCCCTGCAGAGCATCACTGGGTTGGGACTGGAGCTGAGCATGCGGTTACACCAGGAGCTCAGCCCCAGCGCAGACACAGCTGCAGCTCTGGGGGGAAGGAGAACTGCAGCAGGTGGGACCATTAGATAGGATGTGTCTCCTAGCCCATAAGGTGGTTTTCTGCATGTTTAAATTGATAATCACAGGATGGCCATTAGGGAAGATATTTATACAGCTCTCACAAAAGCATCACAACATCTACAAATAAAACTCCTGGCCTCACCGAGGTGGTCTGAAAAGCTGGATTAGTTGTTGGAGTTGTCACTGTTTTCAGTGGGAGGATTTAGACCCCCATCCAAAAGCAGCACAGACTGCTCAATAAATTGCCTAGCTCAAAAGGAGAAGCCAAACAGAGCCACTTGCCCAACCGCCCTCTGTGCCTGCTGCAGCTTTGGCTGGCAGCAAGTCAGAACTGTCACCCAAGTGGGATCTTGCACAGAAGGTCCCTTTCTGTGAGTGCACGCCTTCCTGGGCAAGCAGCACACTCCTCCAAGTGACAGCAACCTGGGGGCTCTCCACCTCTCACACTAACGGTTGGAGCCTCGTGGTTACAGTCCTCATCCAGAGCACAGAAGACCCAGGACCAAGTCCTTCCCAGTCAAGGACTGTGAACCCTGTGTCTCCCACTCCTCTCAGCCATGAGTTTGTACACTTCCACTCCAGCTGAGAAGAGCTGAGAGCAAAGAAAGCAGCAGCTTGGGGGAAGTTCGGTCCCTCGCAGTGAGGGCACACAGTAAACATAGAGAGGGGAAAGAATGGAAGAAGAAACCCGGTTTTCCAGTCCTAAAGGTTATTTCTGTTTTATATGCAAGTGCTACAAAGTATGATTGGCAGACAGTTACCTGCACTTAGTGCCTTGATCAAAAAAAAGGGGGGAAAGAAAGGAAAAATAGAAGAAGAAAGCATGACTTGCATTAGAGCTAGAGGTGCTCTGAAGTCAGGCCAGTGCTTCCTGACATCCGTACAAAGTTTGGGAAACTTCATGCATAACTGGGTAGTTGCACTGCCGCACATCTCATCAGACCCCATCAGTCATTTTGCCTTGGCAGATGTAGGATTGACCTTCTTATAATGATCCTGATGGGACAAGTTCATAGTGATGACTCTCAAAGAGGTGAGTCACTGTGTTTTTGAGGAGAGAATCAAAATTTTATCTCATATACGTCACGGAGAACAAAATAATGGTAATGTGAGAGGAGGATGTTCCTCATTCTCCCTTCAGAAAAAGATCTGTTTAGGTGCAGTAACCTGTAGTTAATGGTTGAAATGTTTTAACTAAACCAAAGTCTGATGTAAGAAAACATAAACAAAAAAATAAAATGTTTTCAGACAAAGGGATATCCTGTGAAATGAGGTGTCTTTGTATTAATAGCCAGGAAAACAAATTAGTCTGAAAGCGTAGAAGATACACTAACAGATCCCCTGTTTTGTTATTAATGTAGCAGTTAGCCTGGGGGGGGAGGGCTGTGGAAGATGGCATTTTTAATATTCAGAATCCAAAGTCTTGTGAAGGGCCAAAGAAGAGTTTTTGCTTGGCTCTGGTTGGCTTAGGAGTTCTTTACTAAAGCAGTGCGCAACAGCTGGGATGCAAAGATCTTATTTCCTTCTGGAACCCCAGGTTTAAAATCTCTTCCACAGTCTCAGATGTGATATAAATTGTAAATGAGCCAAATAAACTCACCGGGCACACCGAACCTCCACACTGCCTTGGCGTCGTTTCAAACTCTGCCTGCCCAATGCCTGCAACAGTGCAGCCACACCTGCGATGTCCAAATGGTACTGCAGTGCAAATATCATTACTAGTGTTACTAGATGTTTCTGTGGATGTCTTGAGAGACCTCCTTGATAAAAAAATTGATCATCGGCATGGTGTGGTCATGAGGTTTTCTTTGCTGCAAGCAGTGGACAGCTCAGTTCCAGTTTTAAACTGCAAGTAAAAACCTGTCAATACTAGCACTGATTGGCACAGACTTGGGCATCCCAATGAAAAAAAAGCATATGCTTTCCAATATCCATAAATCACAAATGAAAATACTAAAGTACCTTTCACAACCAGGTTCCCTGAACTTCTCGCCACTCCAAACTGATTTGTTGCTATACAAGTGTACACCCCGGCATCTGATTTGGTGATGTTATGGAGCCTGAGGCTGCCATCCTCTAGTAAGCTGACCCTGGGGAAATGAAATAAAATAAAATAAAATAAAATAAACAAACAAAGAAGAAGCAAAAAATACTTCTGTTACAGGAACAGTAATAGAAATACAGTGTTACTTTTAATTTTTAAATGCTTCCTTTGCACTTTTTCTCTGCTACAGCAAGCTGAATATGCATCGACCAATTTTCACCTCTTCTTATTACTGATTTCTATATTAGGAATGTTCTGTTGACATACTGGAGTTGACCATTAACCTAGCTAGCTGACTTTCTTGCAGCAAAATTTGGAGTCTCAGGAGAAAGAACAAGGACCCAACTTGTTACCTAATTGTGCTATATCTTACCATGGGGGGCTTCTTTTTCAGATCCCAGTGCTCCTATGTAATAATAATGTGTCTGAGCCCAGCTGCCTGTGCAATTTTGTCGGGATTATTAAAAGATATTAGCAGACTAGCTGAGATGCTGAAATGCCATCTCACAAGCCAAGGAGCCAAATCAAATACATCGCTGCCTCATAGGGCCCTCAAATCACCTTATTAGTCACTATGTTGTTTACACCAGTTTGCAGAGTATTGGGTAAAGTGCATTTAATAGTGATTTTGGGACCACTCTTGGGTTTTATGGACAAAATTAATTTCTAAGCTTATTCATATGCTTCCTTACATCAATGAGATACTTTAGGATGTAAGTCAGTACAGAGTTTGGCATATGTTTTCCTTAGGTAAGCTTTCACTGCACGCCTGGCATCGTTTTGCTGTTACGCACAAGGATGGCTCTTCAGGATTTTGGGATGTTCTTCGCAAACATACAGAACACATATCTACCAAAGGCAGAGAATTTCAATATGAAAACTGAATTGGGTGAGCAATGAACTTTTGGACAGAAACCAATATTATGCTATAATGTTTTGTTAATTTTGTGTCAGTTCTTCTACCCACCTGATGTACCTGCTAGATGTCAAAGTTCTCAACCATTTTTTTCTCAGTTTAGAAGTACAGCGGGCTGAAAGACATGAAGTTCCTGGAAGTTCTACGAAAATGAGGTCAGGGTCTCTCTGTACAGCCCCTATTGCCAGTGAGGCCACTACACAAGCACACTCTTTAGTAGGCATCAAATGCCACACTTTACTACTTCTGACAAGATCCAGCTGCAAGTCACAAATCCACAGAAAACCAGGCTTCATTCATGCCAGCGCTCACAGAAGCACTGCTTTTTTTTTATATTCCTCTTTTAATTGACATTTACATCTAATCCAAAAATCCTTTTATAAAAAGAAATAATCTAATTCATGCCTCACTGCTTGGGTATTTAATATTTATTACTAACAACATAAGACTGGATGACGTAATGAATTATTAAAGGAAAAGAACAATAACAAGAGCAGAAGTTGAAGCTGGCGGTAACATCATAGCCATTAAACACACAAAAAACATCATACTGTCTTGCTACGTTCCACTCTGGTATTTATACGCCTGTAGCTATATGTGTAACACACATTAGACCTTGTTCTGTTTCCCGTTACATGCTCCCAGCCTCTTAGTTGATGGAGAGAAGCACTAGACTTGGATTTCTGGCGGTCTTCTCGCTTACATCCCCCCAGTTTCATGTCTCCCACTCCTGTCTGAGTTTACCCTGCCGAAAGATCTGCTCCTGCGCAGGGGTGGATTTAGGAATGGAAAAAGCTGAGCTGTCCCTGTGGTGCTGGGCACTCTCTCACGGGGGTGTGGAGCAGCGAGGGGAAAGGATTTGGGCTTGAATGAAAAATCATTGTTACCTTGGCAATAATGACCAGGTACTGCAGCAGTTGTTTCGTGCAATTTGTAGTACAATGAGAAAATAAGTTTGGGTTTAATAATCCGTCAAATATCCTTCTTACACTGGAGAGGAGCAAAATATGAAGCAACAAAATATGTTCTTCAGTATAATGTTGTATCAACTAAATGACATTTTAAGGAGAAGGAAGGATGAACAAGCAAAAAAGAACTGAGCCTTTCTGCTGGCATCACAACACTGTGCATCAGAACAAGAGACTGAGGCTGTCTCTCCCCCTCAGTATGGGGACACACCTGATGGCAGTGTTTAAAAGGCAGGTTTAAATAAGAAGAAACATTTGTAAGTATTTCACTCTGCCTTTGCAATTTTCTTTGCATTAATGATGCATTTCTTCAGATCAGTTTGCACCAGCCACAAGAAAACACCCTCATTAGAAGCTGCGGGTGATAAAACAGTTGATTCAACTGACTGGTTAGCTAAAACATGGTGGCTTCATCAGACAGTATCCAATGATATTCAAATGTGAATCAGCAAATTTTCATAAATTGGATACCTGAATAACAAGTTATAACAAGTCATTGTAGCATCTTTCTCACCACCAAACATTGATGCCCTGTTCTTTTTACTGCCGTTGCACTAAAAGCTCTAAGTAAAAACTGGAATCCAGAAGTAGGGATGAGGCAAAAAAAAAAAACTATCCCAGGCCCCAAAAACTTCCACTGTAGGTAAATACACAGGAAAAACAGCCTGTAAAAATACAGAATAATAAAGGGGAGGATCTCTGAATGCACAGTCTCTCTATGGATGTCTGGCTAGGGTTTTTTCACTGAAGTTTAGTCATGTCTAGCTCAGAGTTTTTTCCCTGTATTCTTCATTAAGAATTGAGATCTGAATAATTCCCAGCTTCCTGGTTTATCCACTAAGAGGTGTTTGTACCCACTCAAGAGCTGACGAAGTAATGTTTGATCTGAAAAAAATGCTGTTCTGAAACCGTGTTTCAGCAACTGGGCTGGATGAGGATGGAATGGCTCTTTTAACGGACCAAAACAGAGCTTAGCAAAGAGAAACCGTGAGCTAATAAAAGCTTCTGAGGTGTCTGAAACAGAGGTCACGCTACCTAAAGACAATTAGGGAGCTAGCAGTAAATAAGATACTCGGGCAGAATTTATGTAAAAGCACAAAGGACTCCAGAGTAATTAGTTAGCAGGGAAGGGAATTAAAAAAAAAAAAAAAGTGAGTAATTTCCAGCTGTACTGAGGTCTGTGTCAGCAGAGGGATGAGAAAGCAGAGCACAGCAAAAAATCAAGATGATGCATTTCAAACACAAGAAAAAAAAAGCAATGTGAAATACCGACCCAGTTGCCATGAACATCAAAGTTGCCATAAACTTCCCCAAAGCCACGACTTTATGCCGAGGGTGGGTTCAGAGAGGCTGCACTTTATCCTCTTCCATTTGTCTTTCAAATAATGAAACTGTGATTCTGCAGGCAACAGGAGTATCTCCTTTAACTGGCTTCGGATCAAGCTCTGACAAACGATTTAAAAAGCAGCTGTGAAATGCATGTCTCACCTGCTGAAAAGCTTGCTGAAAACCCTTACTTTTCACAACATTGTAGGCTGCCTGAAGGCTACAGATAATAATTCTTAGCATTTGCATCACAAGACAAAGTAATTCCAAGTACCGTGACAAGACAAGAGAAGTTTAACTTGTCCAATATAATGCAAGAAGTAGATTTTGTCTGCCAGGAAAACTGGACTTCTCTCAATAAGTAAATGAGTGCCTGTTGAGGGGAAAAAAAAAGATCTGAAGCAGATTTGATAAATGCATCCCTGCCAAAGGAGGAGGAGAAGGAAGAATGAAATGAGCTGCTTGGGATACAGCTGTTCATAAAGCCCTGCTGCAACAAGGGATTGCTTAAGCATAAGCCTAATTCTAAACTGGCTTCTCTGACTTACGAAATGCCTAAATTCTTACCAGACTAGTGCTGACACCTATGTTCCTGCCTGAATTACACAGGTGCTACCTCTGGGTAAATAGCTCAATTAGAACAAAGCTGCTAGGAGGAGAAGAAGAGATGAAAATCCAGTAATATAATCCATACAAAGAAATACTCAGAAATATCATTCTGTATGTAACAAGCCTGGGAACTTTGCCTGCAAAAACATGGGTATGCTGCATGCAGTTCTCTTCACGTGGATCACAGGAACATAGGACAGCTCTTCAAGCCCAGTTCAGAGACACGTCTAGCCAATTTTCCAGCAGCAGGACACCCAAGGCAGAGGGCAAGGGCAGGGTAAGGATGCAGCAGTGGGTACCAGCATCCTTTCCCAGCAGCGAGTGACCTGTAACCCAGGGTTTGGAAACAGAGATAGTCCTTTCCGAAATAGGATGAAATCTGTCTGCAGGAATTAATCCAAAGTCCTCTGAGCCTCTGTAAACCTTTAGTCCTGGAACAGTTTGTGAGAAGTATTTCCCCGATTTATTTAAGCATAGTGTAAAGCAATGTCCCCTTGTTCTGTTCGATTGATCCATGTCCTTGTCCTCTCTGAGCGACTCCCTTCGTGTACAAGATAAACATTAAACGCAGAAAGAGAAAACAAAGAGCCTACCCAAGACCTGCTGGAGTCCTATCTCTGTGTGATGTTCAAAAAGAAGAGTTTGCAATGTTTCTGCAGAAGACATGAGACTGGGAAGAAATGAGAGCTCATTAAGATTGTCACACATACTTTTTAAGTAAAGGACTTGAGAAATCAAGCAGGGATGATAGGTACAGCTTTTAATTAACCAGGCCAAACAAACCATCTCCGAAAGTGTTGTCGCATGTGAACAAAAGATTGTTGATGGCTATTTGCTTTGATCCTAAAAGCAAGAAAGAGTAATATGTATTTAACAAGGCTGATAGAAAAATAAAACAGGGGAAAAGAAAGAGGTGTCAACTCATTAGATTTTAAAGTGCAGCAGAGGTAATTTTTGTACACTGCTGTATTGTTCAGCCAATCTATTCTAGAGAGGTGCAATTTTAATTCATGGATATGAACTGCATTAATTCAATACGGCAAATGTCTTTGAAATCCCCATCAAAACCTGTGGAGCTGCCATGGTGTAAAACTGGGGGGAATCAAGCCTACCTCTGCACATTTCAGCACTGCCAGTAGGGTAGCTGTCTCTTCAAGGGCATAAAATAATTCCTTTCAAAATAAAGTAACTCTGATACTTAATGTAAAGATTCATTCTTCTCTTGTCTGCCTCTAACATCAAGTGTCTGACACCTCATAATGTTATTGAAGTCATCTTCATAGCACTGTGCAGATAAAAAGGGAGTATGCTGGATCTGATGAAATCAGAGGCAAAGTAATTTTTATTATCTGAGAAATCCTGTTTGAAATCATGTCTTCTCAGTCTCACTTTACTGCTCAAGAGCAAAAGCACTCTTGCTTTCATAGGTTACGAAAAGGTATATTGTTTATAAACTTCTTCAGATATGGTAGCAGCCACTGAGACAATAACTGACTTTTGTAATTTTACAAAGATTGAGAAGCAGGAGAGAGGCTAAATTAAAAAGTACAAGGGGAAGAAAGGGGCAAAAAGGAGCGCAGCTCCAGAGTAACTTCAGAATTACTAGTGATTTATGCAGATGTAAATGTGAGTGAAGTTTGACTGAGCAAATGAATTGTACCTGCTGATGACAGCTCTGGTATTTTTGAAAAGGTCCCACCGAGTCCCATCTGAGGTCTGACTGTCTGTGTTATATGTTAATGATCTTTGTACCTGTTTATCCTATTCTGAGCGTAATTTGTATGATAATAGTAATGTCATTTAATAAACTATGCTTAAAAGAAGATTTTCCTTATCTGCATGTTGTTATAAATGAGCTTCAGAGTTGACTGACAATTAACGGGAAATAAATGAACGCCATTAAACTCTGTGTTAACTATTTGGATCAAAACAAAACTACACAATCTAGCTGAACAGTCTTATTAAAGTATGTTAGAAAAGAACACTATTAGTAATGATAGAAAATGACACTAGAACACTGTTCCTTGCTATCTCTTAAAATTCCCCTGGTCCTAAAAAGGAGCATTATTTTTGCATAGAATCTCTGCAATTTGGGACCACAAATATTTATATTATGTAAATACGTACCGACATCTGAACTGAGTTATACTCCGTCATAAAGCTTCCAGACAAAATACAGCATTATCAGGAGATGGTACTCTCTTTAACATAAAATAGTAAAAGTTGTTTTGCCCAGTCCTTAACATACTCAAGTACTAAAAGCGAGGCAGATGCTCTTAGGCAATGACCAAAGAAAAAAGTGACAAAAATGCCATGTCTGTAGACATGTGTCTAGATCTATCATGGTAATCTGTCTCAAAACTTGCAGCTGGGGAGTACTGGGCAACAGCACCTCTATGTGTATGGGAAAGAAAGACGTGCCAAGCGAACAACTAGTTTAGTCAGGAAACAAAACAAACAAGCAACACCTAAAAATGTTGCTTGCCGTGTTTTAATCCCTCCAGCTTTCTAAATCCTTGTGATAGTTATAAGGTGCTGGTGAGCTGTTCGTCTTTAGTCACACACATTTCTGATCTTTTCCCACACAGAGAGCTTGGTCTTGTGTCACTTTTACAAGACATGGCCCATTTCTGGCTCTTCTCTCTTCCCTGTGTCTGTCCTTACCCTATTTCAAATCTGCATCCAAACAGTGGATGTGGTGCATGGAGAGACGTAGCATAATCCTGGACTGAGCCAAGAGCCATACATTTGCATGTCCGGGCAAAAAGGAAGATTTCTTGGTTATTAGTCTACCTTGTGGACAGGACATAATGAAGCATTGTATTTATGCAACCATTGCTGATTAATCTGAACATTCACAGCAGGAAAAATACATAGTAGTACACTGAGAAGGAAAGGATCAGGAACCAGACTTTGCAAAATTCTTTGGTGAAAATCCAGGTAGAAAATGAACTGAATTGCCGAAGAAAAAGGTTGCAATTTTTTCTATTTGCCAACAAGTTCTGCTCTTTTTATGAAATCCTTAGAACTCTGGTACATCAGAGAAAAGTTCTTTCAACACAGGATGGTATGCCCACACTACTACTATTCAATCTAATCCCACCGTTAATCATTATTTTTACGATTCACACATTATTAGGAGTTCAGACACAGCCATTCATGTGACCAAATTCACTCCAGATGTAAAACTAAGACCTTAATATGGGACTTAACTAGAATTTAAACAGTACAAAAGGCCCTGAATTACCCTCTGTGTGGGAGTTTAATTCACTTACGGGAATCTTCCCTATCTGCTTGTCAGAACATATTTCAAAAATAAAAGTGCAGGAAGACCTCTTGTTAACTTTGAAGTATTCTGTGTATACAGCAAGCGCCTGACACCAGGTACACAGCGTGGTACTAGCTTGCTTTCAGAAACCCTGGACAGCAAGTTCATGTGTGCACACCCCCATAACAGATACACAGCATTGGAGAAAAGCAATGTTCATCTTCAGTGACTTCAGCTTCCATACTCATGATCCATCTTCTTTCAGCTGCACATGCTCTTGCTGCCGTGTCTACCTCTCGTCACCTCTAGCTTCTTGCACCCACCAGCTGGGCTACCCGTTGGTTTGTAGGAAACACTGGGGCACTGAAAACCAGGCTAATGATAGGGTCTGTATGTGGATCACTAAAGCCTTAGACGCACGTCCTTGCTCAAAACATCACAGAGAATAGAAATTTTAGTCCTTACAAAGTACGAGTAAAACATGCATGTCCCCTAAGCAGACTCCTCCTTTCACTGCAAATTTGAAAAGATTTTTAGTTCTCATAGAAAAGAAGTAATGACATAGTAGCATTTCTTCGTAACAAAATCCAAGGGCTAAACCAGAGCTGTTAGCATCCTCCTTACAGACCCTAAATGTTGGCCAAGCATTAGCTGCAGTCTCAAGGTGCTGTTGCTACACTTTCTTTTACAGAGCCCTTCACATTGAAATGATCCCAGAAACTCCTCCCTAGAAAGTCTCTCTGTTCATCACACCGACAGCATGACTGGCAACAGTCCACGTGCCCGTTACGCTAATATCTTATTGCTCCTTTTTGCACTACCTCCCCAACACATCCTGACCTATCTGTTACCTCTAATGTTACTCTTAGGTTGAAAACTTTTGGGATCAGGAACTATCTTTTCTTTGATGTTTGTGCAGCATGTTTTTTCATCCAGTACTAGTATTTTTGTATAGCATGGCAATGCACACCAGAACAGTGCAATGGTAATGCTGTACGTGGCAGTACAACTTGGACTAGAAGGGAAGAACAGAAGGTTGCATTCTCGCATTATTTTTGTGCAAACTCCTAATTAGGAACCTTGATTTGCAACCTGCTGAAATCAATGGAAAAACTCCAATGAGATTAGCAGGCTTTGGATCAAATCCTGAGCATCAATCAGAATACGTGCATGAAGCAGGGATAGAACGTGAACTGAAAGGGAGAGAGGGCACAACACTGACATCCCTGGGGTTTAGTTTATTGCAACTCCATACGACATGGAAGAGTGACAGATTGCTTGGGACAGCTCAGCGTGTAGGACAGCCCCTCAGAAAGGCTCACTTTAACAAGGTTCCCAGGAGCTGAGTAGGAACAATTTAAAATTTTATTAGAGAGGTGTCATATAGAAGGGAAATTGTAATAAATCCAGCATCACACAGGTTGTCATTCTTTCTTATATGTGAGAACATATGGTTCATTTGCCTACTTGATGCTCATGCTATCTGATGTGCTAAACACTATTGCATTAAGTAGTCAGTAATACATGATGAAATTAGGTTTATTGGCTTGTTCCATTATAAAACTCTCTAAGGAGAAAGAAAAGAAAGGAAAAGGCCTTTTCTTATGTCTTCCATTGCACTAATATTCTGTCTGCTGCCTGCCAGTGTTTCACTGGGTCAGGTAGCAACAGGGGTCCCCTTCTGCCTTCTCATTATTCTGCAGTGGATTGACTTCAAATGGGAGGAGAACAGAGAAAGAAGAAAGGGGAAAACCAAAGCAAAATAAGGTGAAGAAGAAAAATAAAATATTGTCTTTTTCATCCCCTCATCTGTGCTCATTCTTCCTTCTCCCTATATCTCGCTCCTCATCTTTCAGTCATACGCTTTCCACTCCCCTGCCTTCGCTCTCATCTTGGGGGAAAAGACAGAAATAATTGGAAAAGTGGAGAACACAAAGAAGGAAAGACTGGAGGTACTTCAGGTCAGCCTGAGGCATTTTCTGGCATCCTTTTGGTTGTAAAACTGCGCTTATGCCATTATCATTAGTTTTGCTGGGTCACAAAACAATTCTGCTCGTGTGCAGTAAGTCTTCAGTCAGTACTGCCATGTTCTATGTTCCTTCTAGATTCAACGACATTATCCAGAAGAAAGCATGGACAAATGCTTGCACACTTATGCCTACAACCAACGCAGAAAATAGAAAAATACCACTGCTGTTAGAAAATTAATGTTTGAGAAATATATTATAGCTTCCTCTACTAGCCCCTTGCAATACCCTGTTTTCTGCTGCCTTTCATACAGAAACCGAAACCATTGTAATCTGAGCATAAGATATTTTTAGCTAGAACATAGAACACTCCTTGCAGCTCTCAGCATTCCCTTGGGAAGGGTGTAATGATGGGTTTTGTCAGTTTAGCACTGAATATGTAGTAGTAGTGTGGCCCGAGAGATGAAAACACAAAGCAATTCTACACAGCAATCTCCGGTTTTGTAGGAGCGTTCATATCCTAATATGTAAGTTCAGACCAAGCACAGAAAGCAGGCAGGTAAATCCATGTCTTTGATTTCTGTCGATCTGTTTGCTAGCAAGGAACAGAACTGAAGTGATCAATCAAATTTAGCAGATGTAGAATCAATTCCATTGGTCCTCTAAGCAAAATTAGAATTTCATCAAGAGATAAGCTTAATTTGTATTCATGTTGACTTACAGAGATAGCATCTAAGATATCTGGAATTGCTCTAATTGCTGATGCCCACACTTCAAGTGCTCTATTTAAAATCTAAAATAGAAAATGAACTTCTTTACAAGCACACATACACTGATAAGATAGAAGGGTTAAAGCATATCATCAAAGCTATGCAAAGTTCCTTGTGGTAGAAAGGATAAAAATGGAGATACACTAAATCCAGGCTTCAAAAACTGGATTTAAAATATAAAATAATAGCAATATTAATATCCCATTGCTATTCACCTAGCTGCATAGCTGTAGAAAGCTGGGAGCAGAATGGTGCGTGCTGGAATACCGTAAGAAAATATGTTCTATATGAAAATAGCTACCAGCATACAAATGTCTATACTACCTTTATCTGCAAACAGCGGGTACATAAAGCGGGATGGTTTGTGGCGTTAAGCAGCATGACAAGCAAAACTTCTCAGTGCCTGTGCTACTCATCTTGTCTGACTTCAGTATGGGTACGGGTTTTTTTTCAGACACTGTGGATAGGTTTCATTCCCCCAACTTTGCTCATCTAAAAGTTAGGCATCTCATTTGAGATGCAGGTGCCTGCCAAGAAAAAGTAA
>Ga0065711_1028603_pt1 | contig 40229 bp, 16 predicted proteins | sample Hoacrofraction12_FD_59098 | JGI IMG/M metagenome (GOLD analysis project Ga0065711, IMG submission 59098) | Hoatzin crop microbial communities from Cojedes, Venezuela - Epithelial fraction 12 v2 (version 2) | ecosystem: Host-associated > Birds > Digestive system > Esophagus > Crop | place... | reverse complement strand
AACCTCAGCTATCAGGCCTATGAAGAAAATCTCAAAAACACATAAGTAAATTAACTCTCTACCTTCTGCAAATTATTCTTTAAAATCTCAAAACCTGAGATCAATCTCATTTTATTCTCGATTTTTTTATGTTTTTGGTCTAACAAGGATTACCCTCCTGTGGATTTATGAAAATTCTGCGACTATAATAAGCTTATAGAAAAATGTTATCTATCATTGTTTTCAGGTTTAACTTCTTTTATATCAGGCTATTGCCCATTTGGCATATAAATGACCAGGTAACAGAGCAGCCAGGGAAGTTTCCTGACACAGTTGTAATGTAACTGAGAAAGTGATGACATACTCTTTTCAGGCTGATGTTCTACAGTCAGTCCATACAGCAGTTTTGGTCCATGGTGAACCCACAGTGGGAGAAGCATGAACACAAATGTGATCCATGGAAGAGATACACAGGGCAAACTAATCCAAAGATGCCATTAGTCTCAGTGCACGAACTCTGCACTGCTGCATAAATACATAACCCTCTTCTCTGGCCAGGTAAGGCTTCACCATTTCACCACAAGCTGTGTACCGTAGCTCTGAGTGAAACAGAAAGACGTATAAATGGAATTTTTCAATGGCGATGATAAAGCATGTTTTGGTACTTGAAGTAGAGTATCAGGAGATCAGCCCTGCACCCAGCATTGAGCAGTTCTGTGAGCTCTGAGCTTTTCTGAAAGCTTTTTCTTTAGATATAAACTACTTCTTCCTTCTTTTCTCCCTAAATGAAAAGGAATTCTCACAAATGCCTAATTATTGACCCTTCTACAAAGCTGTATCAAGGACTAAATAGGTCAAATATTCACTTTTAAATGACTTATGCATTGGACATATTCATATTTCAAGATACGTCAATAGCAGTAAAATTTCTATATGCTTCCACTGTGCCGGAGTAGTGAGTGCATTTTGGGTGTGAAAACATGCACCTTAAGTAAATAGGTATAAAAGACACATATTCCAAACCAGAAAATGCACAAGTGATGAGAATCTGGGCAGGTAAATATTCTTGTTGGACTTCATGATCTTAGACGTCTTTTCAAACTTTAATGACTCTATGATTCTATATATTGGATTGCATTATATATTGACATATGGATAAAAGAGGACTGGCTGTCTTGGGGGATGGCAATGAGATACGGACTCCTTTAGGTCACCCTTGTGATTCATAACAAGGTCAGGAACTAGCAAAATGTGGCCTGAATTGGTGATGGCAGTCCAGTTCCTTACTGCCAGATGTTCAGATAATAAAAGTAACTACAGTGACTGGCACCACACTACGGCTTTGTCAGAAAATCCAAATTAGTTTCCTCATTGGCTACTGAAAGGCAGTGGAAAAGCAGGTCCTCCAAAAGCTGGGCTGAAGCACGTTGTGAGGAAGCTCCCACAACGGTTGCTTGTGCTATATCTGTTCTGTGGATGCACAAATGGCTCCTCTTTCTACAGCTATCAAATCAACACTATATTCATTTCCACTGCAGATTTAAAACAACGAGAACAAGATCCAGTTTGTGCTAACATCGACCGTGAAAGGGAATATGCAGTTCATATATCACTCCTTTCACTTGGGATTTGTTTTTCATCTTAATTCAGTATGTAATAGTAAACCAACACCTCACTAGTCAGAGTTTATTTTCCGTGATGTTGCCTGAATATTTGAGGTTCCTTTCAGTGGACTAATCAGCCCTTTTTATTAGATGCAACTGTATATTCATGATCCTATTGGGATAGATAGATTCTCTATAGTTTGATAATAAAAATATGTGCTAATGGGTCTCCTTGCTCTTGATTTCTTACATGAAGAAAGAGAAAGAGTGGGCATTATTTACCCACAGGTAAAGTAAAAACTATAAAGGTAAAAGGCTTTTCCATGCAATATACCGCTCAAATGTAATAACCCCTGAGATGCTTGTTTTAGTAAATGAATCAGTCACACTGAGCCAAGGAAGGGAGCCATCTATTACTGTGCTATAAATGTTAAAGACCCTATTTAGAGCCTTTATCTTTAGCAGAAACAAAGCAATTTTCACTGATATTTGTACGACATCAATAATGGTACCTCACTAAGTAGTGAATAGATGTTAGAATTGCCGTTTGCTCAATTCTTTTTCACTGGTCATCAGGGAAATTCATCTAAAGAAACCAAAAAAACATAGATATGTTTGCATCATATTAATAAGAGGAGAAAGCAAGGTAGCTGCCAATTGGCAACGGAGTATGTTTTGGTGGTTTGATAAGGATACTAAAGAGTTTATGATGTGACAGATGTTTCACTACACTATTGTGAAATGAATAGATTATGAGAAGTAATTAGATGTACATTGGAATCAATGCTGTTATCATCGAGGCCTTCGGGCGATGCAATAGATGAGAGTCATGGCAGCAGGTGGTCCAATGGCTCGGAGACAGGAAGACACACCGCAGGAGACTGAGTGACAGGTTTCACAGATCCAGGGGGTGAGAGATCTGAGCTATTGCCTGCATTTGTAATCTTTACTCATGTATAAATAATAACAACTACGCTATTGACTTCATATGCTATGTCATAGCCTCTGCTACCCCCTACACACACACATACACACACATATACAAACACACACATACACATATTCTGCAACTTTTTCCCTCAGTCAAAGCTATTCTTTTATTTTCACATGAAAATAAATATGCATTCTTCCCTTTGATTCCAGTGCCAGCTCAATGTTCTTTGATTAAAACACTAACATAAGAAACCTGGCAGCAGCTTTGAATACAGTGTAGTGTATTGTGTGCCAAGTGCAGAAATGTATATGCACTTTCCATGGGAGACTTAACAGAAAGTGAGGTGCAATAGGCACAGTTCTCATTATGCTGCTCTCCTTTGAGCTTTTCCCTATTTTAATTCTTTGTCCAGCAGGCCCCAAACTTAAGGAAACATCATTGTCATGCCTAAATTGCCTTTGCAAAATAACTGGCAAGCTGAGTCATCAGGATACATAACATACGAAATCTGCTTACTCTGGGAAGTCTTGGGTCCTGACCCAGAAAACTCAGTTGTTACTTGTCCCCAGAGCTTCAACCTGGATTTTCTGGGTTCTTCTGCACCATGTGGAGTGGGGGATGGTACCAACAGAGACCTAAAGTAAGTGCTACCAGCAATCAGCCTCTGACTTTGTGAGTGGATTATAGTAACAGGAGGCGGCTCTGGAAAGCCCTTTGGTGCTGCAGCTTGTCACTCTCTGCCTGCAGGTGTTTGCTGTGAAATCTTTTATTTTATTGTTGAGGAGAGTAACACTAGGATAAAAGGGAATGTTCAAATATTAAAACGTATATTTCAATATTCTGCATGTAAACACAAATACCAAGATCTTTCTTTGAGGTATATGAATATCAACACAAATAGCTAGTCTTATATACATGTATTTGGATACACCATTTGTTCTGTATGAATACCTACCATGGACTGAGATCCATGTAATTTAAGGTGGTGAAAGGAAGTGAATCCAACATTACAGAAAAGAATAATACTATAATACAAGCCACCAGCATGAAGTGGTGAACTATGATGTGGCTTGCTAAAAGAGGATATAGGGCAAAACTCCCAAGTATGTATATATGTATAACGCATGATAGTAAGCATGTTGGACTAGTATTGCAATGTATGGAAATTTGACTTAAGTTACAAAAAACCCAGGATGTACATAGCATGTAAGAATATCTGATTGACTGTCCTTACAGTATTATCTATATTTAGATGGATTGGTGTGGGGAAAACATAGAGTTAGGGACATTGTACAAATGCAAGACAGTCCCCTGAGATCAGAAGCATATGTTTCCCTTTGTGTAACAGTACACAAACAATTATCCACTTATCAACAAATATCTCCTATTACTCATGTCTCTCAGCACCATATAGAGTTATGTCAATCTACTGCCACAGAAGTGAAGAAGATGTCAAACTTGTTGAGCCAACTGTCAGTAAAGTAGCACCTTAGTGGGACTAACAGTGTCAAGGAACAAGCTGGAAATCAAACAGAACTTGTCCAGAGTGATGGGACTGGAAATCCAAATTCCCTTCTGAAAACCCTGGTCACTGCATGTGCATTACCTGATAGACTAAGCTACTAATTTAAATTGTGAGGTCTCAGGAGACTCATGCATTGGGGTAGCCAATCTGTATCAAAGGAGGTGAGGAAACCTATTGCTTGGTTGATTGAATCTGACTGAGGTTCAATTTTCTGTACTGATAACCTCCTTTTTAATTCTTTTGTTCCTGTTCTCTCCAAATTATGTACACCCTCGGGTACTCTGAAAAAGATGAGATCTTACCCGGTAATATTCATGCTTTTGCTGGCATGACTTCATCCCGAAGAGGGATGGGAGCAACATCACTAAGACCAGTGCTGTATTTACTGCCTGCGTCAGGACTGAGCTGGTCCCTCTAATTCCAGAATATAAAGTGCCTTTCGGGACTTTGCTCAGGAAGAGCTTGTTAACCGTGACCAAACTTGCTCTTGGTGAAATAAATTGCAAATATTAAACACATTAAAAATAAATGTGTGTCGTCTTTAAATTATACAGCAATATACAGTGCATAATAGACTGCCCAGAAAGAAAAACGCTTTATTCTTCTAATTATGAGTTCCAAGACACTTCTTATTAGTTTTCGTACTATGAGTTAGGCAGACAGGCATATGTTCCCATTTTTAGGACACCCAAGCATCTTGAGTACTACCAGACATTCAGTTTCTACCAGGCATCCCATCAAGGCCACCTGGAGGTAAGTCCTACTAATCAGATTTCATGGGTCAATGCAATGCCCTGAAAGGAAGAAATTCTGAGTGCAGCTCGCTCTCTCTGCAAGCAGGAACCATATCACTATGGGGCATTGTCTTAACTGTATTGACATTTCAGACTTTTTACAAGCAACAGACTCACATTCACCCCTGGAAGTCTCTAGTGTCAATACAGAACCCAGGGGGACTGTAAGGTCTAAAAGTCTCTCCCAATTTCTTTCACTGCTCCCCTGCCTTCACATCTTATAGCAAGATTAACTCTACCACAGCCAAAACCAGTACAGGTAGTAACACCACAAAGGAGAAGTGCCCCTTGCACACACTGGTATTAGTAATTCAGAGATATCCTTCATCTCAACCTTCTTGCAACTTTCTCCTAGTCTCCCTTCTTCATTTGGCCTGTCTCCCTTAGCTCACGTTTCCTTATCTCTGTTTTCTCTTTGTTTCTAGACCTTAGAGCCCACCACCAGGTCATAGCACACTTTCATTCTTATCACGTCCATGCACATCTAACCCAAACAACAAAAAATCAATGAACAGAAAGGAGAAGCTCTGGAGGAGGAATGGCCGGTGTAATAGCAGAATGTGTCTCGGTAAAAGGAACAGCACAAAAGTGAATCTTCTGTTCACACTGTATGGTTTTCCAAGTATCTGTCTGTCGTAAGCTTTGTCTCTAATTAAATGATGAGATCTTTGTCAGCAGCTGTATCTTTTAGAAATTCTAGAAAGTGCTCACATATACACACCAGTTAGGACCTGTAAGGATAGTAATTCAGGTGCTTTTCTCGGCAGAAGGATTAGATTCCTGCTTTGAATAACACTGCTACCTTAACTTGCAAATTATTTGGGGCAGAGTCTGTGTTTTTCTATGTTGTTGAGGACTATTTAATTAAAAAGGCCCTTGCAAACTAAGCACAAATAATAGGGATCATAAATAATAACAATCTTGTGACAGTAGGTGTCTCATAGTTAAGGTTCAAAGGCTCTTCCACTCTGAAAATAATGTTGAATCATCTACCATTTGCTGAACTTCCTGACAAAACTCCTGCCTAGAGGAAAAAATCAGTTGAGGGAGACTTTGAGGTTAATTACACAAGACTTTTTAAAGTTGCTGTGCAATAATAATTAGTACCTACTTAGCTCCGGTGGTAGGTTTTGCTGCAGTCCTGGCCTTCTACCTTATCTGAGGCTTTTTTTGTCCTGTCACAATTCCCTTGTTTTCCAAAAGGTTCTCCGACATACTCACTCCTTTTCCAGGGGGACTATTTCATAGGCTCCTTTTGCCACCACATCAACATTTTTACTTCCAAGCAGTGATGTCTTACAAGTGCCAAGGAAGGTGTTAGGAGTATTACACATCTCTACGCCTCATATTTTAAATCCTTCTTTGAACATCCGTGCTCTCGTCATTGCATGTTTTGTCCCTATGCATGAAAATGTGTACACACAGTCTTATTCAGACATGGATTTGTGCATATGATATGTATGGCCAAACATAAACAAATGACTCTAATTTGTCCAGTCTTTTAACCTGTCTTCAGTTTAAAGGCTAGATCTATTTTCATGGTAGCACTGAGAGAGTAGAACTTAGTATTCGAAACACACTGTGGGAGATTGACACTGACAGGGCAGGAGTAGTAACACTGTGATGCCAGCACTGAACGTAACCATCACAGCGTAACTGTGATCACCGGTATTTCCTTAGACGAATTTTCTTGTGCAGTTTCACCTTCCCTTTCTCTCCTTCAGATAAAAAGAAGTGATGGACAAATGTATTTCCGTAAGATCGATAATACTCAAAAATCAGACAAGGTTGTAAGAAGAGAGTGTAAGATGCAGTAAGTGCTAACTGAGTATGTTCAGAGTGTCTGACGTGTAGAAGCTGATTATTTGTGCATTGCTGTGATTCACCACTTCTATTTCTGAGATAAATAACATTTTCTGACCTAAACAACTAACACATAGCAAAGATAAAAAGATGATTAAATTTCATTATTTTGTTCTGCTCTGAAACTTACGCTGCCAAAAAGCAACTTTTTGCTTATGCTGGACAGTTGACATGCAACAGCCTGGAAATGCCTGCTATGCTTCAACTCCAGAAAATCTGTTTTTCTTGCATAACTAATCTCCCCCATTCTTCTGCAAACCCAAAAATTAATTAAAAAAAAAAAAGCTAGTGCTTCATGTTTTGTTTTAACAGGCTTTCTTTCCAGTCTGATCACTAAGAAGCTGCAGAAAGACAGTAAGAATGCTGAAAGATTCCTCATGGAGTAGTACAACTTTGATACCTAAATCATGCATCCATGCCCAAATAGTTGTGGAGTGACCAGGGCAAGGAGCATACCTGACTTACTCCAGTTAGGAACTTGTCCAAAGCAAGCAACAGACAAAAAGAGAGAGATTTTAAGAGATTTATGAAATCGGCAACTAAATACTGTTTTCTGCTATGAAAACTCAAAGCCTTTGATTGAGTTGGCATTCCTTCGTTTCCTGCAAGACCAAGAACGTTGCTGATTCACTTGATTCACTTTAGTGGGTTGTTTTTTTTTTTTCTTCTTCCTACTTTTGAAGATCTATGCATGAAGACCTGCTTCTTTTTGTCAGATGCAAGAAGTAATGACATGGGATACTCTGTCCTTTATTTGCTGGACTGTTTCTCCTGCAATTACAGAGCAAACTCCTTGTCAGTTTTCAACCGCAGGAAAAAGGTTCCTCTGCAAAATTATTAACAAAAAATGTTGGAGTATAACTAGCTTATAAAACTAAATTATTCTGGAATTTTTGTAGGAATCTGAACTTTATTTTATTTACATGAAAGAGCCTCAGAATAAGATGCACGAAAGACGATCTGCAACTGGATATGACAGCAGCTACTAAAAAGCTACCGTACACAAAGCCTCATCGATAACAGAACTTGTATTGCTCTCTGTTAATACCTGAGATCAAATGGAAAGAAAGAAATCACCCTGCTTTCCTGTTTCTGAATTAACCGGAAACATATCTAAATATCTATATAGAGAAGTACATAACAAATTAATCTAGTACTTTAAAGACTGGAGTAAATCCTCTGAAGTCAATGGAGTCAAACTGGTGTAAATGAAGGTGGGATAAACTCATGTACTGAGAGTTGAAGTCAATGTTTAGTACAAGGATATACCCTGGGCAGATGAACATTTAGAGACATTTACTTTATAATGAGAAATAATGTTTCAGAGTGCTCTTAATTCTCTACTGGCACTCTGCTCATCAGAGCACAACAATAAAGCTAGGCACCTTGTCAGGATCATTTAAGCAAACATAGCAATTTCTTTCTTGCTTTTAATATTGGAACTGCCAATAGATTCTACGTTCAAAAAGTATAAACAAACCACAAGACACGCTAATCAAGGTAAGACCCATATGCACAAAACAAATGGAGTCTTCCTCACCTTTGGCTTGTGAAAACAAAGAGAAAGGGATTTCAGCAGCATTGTCTTTAATCCAATTTACTTTGGATTTAATCTCCAAAACAAGGCTGGCCTGCTAATTCCCAATTATAATGGCACATGTAATCAGAGTCCTCATTAACAAAGACTGACTATATTGTCTATTAGGGATGGAAATCTGAAATGCAAATTCATCAAATCAAAACGTTAAATGAGCTCTACCCAAGATGCTTAGAGCTCCTGCCAGGGCAGCGCATGCTGGCCGACACCTGCCCTGAATTCTCCCTCCAGCTGAATGTTTCATTCTGTTCCAGTCTTTGCCTCCTAATTGACCTGCTTATGATCTCTGCTACAATTAACATATGCTTATTAGTAATGGCTGGTTAAAGATTTCAAACTGCTGCAGTTTACAAAGTCTAATAGAGATGGCACACCACAGGAAAGATGAGACCACTGTTTCCCTCATCAGCAATGTCTTAGTGGTTTGGTTTCATGTGATTCAAATGAGATAATTTTTCACATCATCTGATGTCTGCAAATCCGTTCTAATTGAAACTGGAAATCTGCACACAAAGTGGCTTAAGGCTTCTGGTGCACTAAATGGAAATCAGTCAGTGAATATGATTTTTCTCCCCTTTAACCACATGCTTAACAGCCATGGGAAAAAGAAATTTTTAAAAAGAAGGGGGCAAGGAAAGAAAGAAGGAGAGAGGTAAAAAAGCTAGTTTGAATGATAACAAAAGAACAAAACAGCCTGACCACTATATATTTGGTCAAATTCCGTAGTCCATTTCTTTGCTGTTAATGAAGGATTGTAGGTGAATCTATGAACAGAATGGGTTGTTTTTAATGTTGCAGAGGCAAAATAATAATTCTGACTTTACCAGAGTATTGATTGACATTATTTTTGCTGAAATTTCTTATCCAGGAAAACATTCTTAAAACAAACAAGCAAACAAACAAAAAAGCACTAGCACTTAAAAACGCAAAAGTGTGCTCTTCCATGATGACCACTGTAATACTCTCATTAATGTTAGGGTAATGTCACATTACCGAAGCTTCCTTGTATGAAAAAGATTATAGTATCACTACTGATTTGGCAGGTCAGTATACTTGCATTAAATTGTCCTCTGTCTTCAGTGTTTTTCCATATTACTATCTCCAGCCTGCAGGAGCCAATGAGCAACAAATACATCTCTTCTACCTGGTTTCATTCCAGCTTCATTAGCAATGCAATAATACGGCAATTATGGGTAATGCTGCTCTTTTAACGGTATTATTATTATTTATCTAAGGTTTCTTACTGGCCATATTTATTCCTTTTAGTTTTGTTCCTTGATTTCACTTTATCAGAACAGATTCTTAAGAAGAAGAACCCTTCCTTTGCACTCTTATCTTTGGTTAGATAAGCCACTTATCCCCCTTTGAAGTCTCATACTGCCAAAATCCCACAAGGGAATGGGACAAGAGCATATATGGGTCCTGTGCTTTGCTCCTATATCCCCAGCCATTTCCACTTCTTATCAGCAATCACAGGTAATATTTTTTATGGAGACTTCAATCCTTGTACCAAATAAATTCAATGGCAATTTTGTCTTCATTTCCTGAATGACATTGCTTAAAACTAATGTTTTAAGCCTCATTAAAAAAACATGTTCCTAACAACATATTCTTGAACTCAGAATGCAGAATTGTGCTGTTGGTATAATCCACACATGCTTTGTAAAGGCATAACAAGACACTCGCTGCTCTCCAAAGGTTACAGTTTAAGCCAGGCAGATACAATAGGAAGAAAAGATTAGGTTCAAGCAATGAAGAGGAGAACACCAGAGAGCAAATTCATGCTCAGCTGTACAGTTGACTTGTAGGCTTTATGAAAGGATCTAAAGGAATAGGAGAATATAGTTCAGTATGCAGGAAAAAAGATCTATCATTGCAAGCTATAGCAAAAGGCATACATTAGCAGGCAAAAGAAAGAAACAAATGTGTTTCCATAAGATTAGCAGTAATAATTCTTACACTTCATGATTTATGGACATTTTTTTGTAGAGTGATGTCCCCATCAATCTTCCACCTTCATTTAGAAGCTCACAAAAAACAGATAGCCTCAGATGTTTTGATGACATTGAAATGAATGGAATTGTAGTAACCAAAAGTTGATGGATTCCTTGAAAAGAAAGTGGTCCTGTGCTTCTCAGCTTCATGGCCAGTATAATTGTCTCTGCACTCTGTTAACAAGGTAAGATTAAAACTTCTAGCACTAAATACAGAGTTAGCAAATTCAGCTGCAGTGCTCCATAAACTTTTGTTGTCCTTGCCGCATTTGGTATCAACTTTATAGGGTATAGACTTGAACCTGTTTACATCATAACTACCTTTTCACTTCTCTTTCAGTTTTCCCCACAGCTAGGAGCACAATTAAAGCATGAGTGGGATTTATTTTACTGAAAATTAGCTAAGTAAAAGTCAGGGCTCTCACTTCAAGTGTTCTCCAAGGCTCACCCTCTAATCATTGGTGAGAGAAGCACAACCAGAGCATGATTCATCCCATCCCAGAGTGGGTATCGATGGTAGGTAGATCGGTCAGTGTTTTCCATCTCTGCTGACCGTAAAGCAAGGCTCAGTAGTAACTTTAAACTACACACTTAATTTCAAGTAGCTCCTGAAAGAACAGGTTACAATAGCCCCTGGTAAAATTACTTCTCAGTGCGAAAAAAGGGATGTAAGAGAAGGAGTCAGAATCTAGGGGTCTGAACAGGGTACTGGGTACAAGGAGTTTCTCACTGCTGCTTCTGCTGCCATTCAGCATGGTACCATCTTTCCCAAGGGATTTGTTTAGACAGTTTCCTACTTTTTCTGGTATCTGAAGCGGCCTCTGTACTAACTTACACCAAGGCTATGGCATGTAGTTAAAATTATTAATATCCTTTGATCTGATTTAACTTACTCTCTGACTGCTCAGCAGCACATTGCTGTTGGCCACACCACTAATTTTTCAGAATAAGCCCTTGGAAGTGGCAATCTGACAAACTCATAGGTCAGGATTTAGGATGCAGTTCTTTCCTGTGTTAATTGGAAATCAAGGAAAAATTAAGGGGGGAAAGTGAGTGATCAGTCTTTTCAGTACTTGGGATTAAATCAAGTACAGAACAGTAAGATCTTTTGGTTACTCAAAGGTTAACAGCTAAAGGAATTAGCAGTATCAAAATTCCTGTCTGTTCATCCTGTTGGAGATCGAGCTGTGCTAGAAGTATGTAGATTCCTCTACTACTTGGGACCCTCACTTGTACAGCCAAAAAACTATAGGGGCCACATTTGCAGTTGTTTGCATTGCGGGGCAGGAGCATGCTACGACATGTTGCGTCCCTGGGTGCTCCTCCAGTTGCCCCGAGAGGAACCAGGCTGCATGGCCCTGTGTACTCCATCAGTCCCTGGTCCGGGTAGCAGGAGGACAGGTCACCCCAAGGAGCGTGCCTGGAGTGTAGGCACTGCCGCAGCCACTGCCTGGTAAAGAAAATTGACGGAAAGGCCATGATTTTTGTCTCTGGGTTCATGCCAACCTTGAGAGATCCTTCATGACTGCTCCCCAGGATTACCAGATCTTCTCTCTGTGAGAGATGTAATCACAATATCTAACCTGTGCTCCTAGAAAGGAACCTTCCTCTGACTGGAAGTAGCCGAAGGAGCTCTGCTCAACACAGTCAGTTGATATGGGTCACCATGTGACCCATCCTGAGGTAGGTGCCTGTGTCTGGTTGAATAAATTCCTCCCACAAAAATGCATATTTCTCTCATTAATTCTGAAGGGAGCCTGTGGCAACCAGTGCAGTGGCAGACGCCAACCCTGTAGGCAGGTCAGGCCAATCCCCCAGTTGTGTTCAACCAAAAAAATGATGTGTTATGTATTACTTCTTTATTTTCTTTGTACAGGCAAAACTTGGCCATCCTGGACTGTCAGCAATCTGAATCAGACACTGCGCTCTCAGATTCGAAAGTCACAGTAATTATGATGTCTTTGTTAAGCACATAGAGTAGGTAACCTACACATGACTCAAAGGGAATATAAATGTAATCATTAATTGTTAGACAAGCTTTTCCTGCAGTTACATCTTTCCTGTGTAAAAGAAATAGTATTGCAAGAAAAATATAATGCTAAAGGCACAATAAAGAATCACAATAGCCTGTTATCTGTTACAAGCTGGTTTGGACTATATCACCTTTTAAAATAAAATAATTCATGCTTAATTATGAATGAATAAAAATATTACTGAAACCCCAGGAAAATTGTGCACACCGTAAATCAATATAGACTGTTATTTGCATTTAATTTTCATCCAAGCTTATGCTTTGAAGGACAATTTCACGAGTTTATTTTAAGTGTAATAAAATTAGGTGCAGATTATCACCTGAATATGAAAAAAACAGGTTTCACTTTTTCATAAAGAAAATCTTTGAAATATGAAAACAATCTCTCCTAGTTTTGGATACATTTGTGATGACAATGGAAATGGTCATACAGTTGAACTCTGGTCCTGGTACACAGTTTCTGCAATTTAATATACGTTTAGGCACTTGGATGAAAGCAGAGTTCAGCTCCATCCTTTTTTTTCCTAAGTAAACCAAAATATGGTAAATGTGAGTTTATTTTTTTTCAGCAATCTGCCTGGTAATAATTCAAAGAATAATTAACCATATTGAAATACAATTTTTCACTCACACACATGCCATTATATCTGGTGTTTCACGGTAGCACATAAGGTTCTTCCTGCAAATAACCCCAAAATGTTTTCGTCCTCTGCACAGTGACAAATGCTTTTCTACTAAATCATTCAGCTAGAACAGTGTATATCTGGCTTACCATTCAAACTTTGCCACAGACCTTCACAACAACCTGAGACAACTCATTTGATGGGATTTAACCTGAAGAGCTGTTGAGGACCAAAATCTTGGGATGAAGCTGGTACGAGTGGAAGATAATATCTCAGAAATGCAGGTGCTTGGTCTCTCTGAACTCCAGTTGCCCACCTTTTTTTTTTTTTTAAGAAGATAATACTTCCCAGTTTTACAGTTTTCTGGAAAATCTGTTTCTTCTTATTTATGAAGTACTTGGATATTGCAGTAATGTGGGCGCAATGAACACCTAAATATATTCTTGTTCTGCAGTTGCTAATGAAGTTAGCTCTTGTGCATGGATTTATCTGACTATAAAGGTGGAGCACTGGTACCAGCTCTCAGTGACAGCTGACGCTGTATGGGCATTCTGAGATTCTCTCTTACTTCTTGTAGCACGAATAGTGACAACTTTGCTGATTGTGTAGACAATTATATGCCTGATTAAATTGCTATATTCCAAGGAAATTAATGTAATATATTTGTAGCAAAATTAGTCCAAACTGTAAAAAACCTTAAAATTCACTTAACTATTTGAAACTAACTTATTTTTTTAACTCCAGGTGGAACTTCATTTGCAATGGAGTCATATTCTAAAAAGCAAATCTGAATGTGCATTTTTTTTAAATGCAGTTCTTATTTAGAAGTGTATTTATGTTGTTATATACTTTATTGCTACAAAGAGCAACCTTCTGAAGATTAATGGATAAAATTTCTTTCCAACACTCAGAACTGTCATTAGAGTATCACGGTTTAACAGGCACTATTATGGTGTATCAGGTCAGTGCTGTCTTAAATATGTTCACAAGGTTTACTCAGTTAAAGTAATTATTATGTTGGTTATAGTGAATATTCTTATGGTTATTGGTATATACATATATATATTTATATCTACTTAAAATGTTTAAAAGAGCAGGGAAAAAGAGGAAGCTTTCATCTTTTTTCTTTTTTTCATTTTCATTTATGCAGATGCTGTGTTACTGAACGGGGAAGAAAATGGGAGGAAGGGGATGAAAGTACCATCTTCTGTTTTGCCCCCTCATGTAACCTAAAACTGTTCAGATGGATTTTTTTTTTTTTCTGTTACTTTTTAAAGGAAAAAGAAAGGACTCACTCTTGGGATTTGACTTTGTATGCCAAGCTCATGCCTTGAAATAGAATTGTAAAAATAGAAACTCTTGTATATATTGCAGAATAAATGGTGCTGCTTTAATAAGAACACTTGGAATGCAAATGAATCCTGGAACCAGTATGTGAAAATATACCCAAAATGAAAGAGAAAAGAAGAAAGCAATATAGAAGATGATTTATTTACTACCCCTCAATTCCTAATTATAATTAATTTTGCACTGTGATGTCTTCTCCAGTCTTTTTGTTTCACAGTCTCATCACTAAAGTTATGAAAGGGCTATTAAATAAATATGCGATATCATCTCTTTTTTTCAAGATCAGGGATGTTAGCCTTGGAGTCTCGGTAAATTCCATTCGGCCCTACCAACTTTTCTTAGGCAGCTTCAAAGAATAATGTGCTTTTATTAACACAATCAAAAATTATCATCTTCTGCTTGCTCAGAGGACATGCTGCTACAAAATCTACAACACACTAGGGTCTGATCTTAGCACTTTCAGGACTGCAGTATTTCCATTGTAGCAGTGTCTCTGTGTGATAGGGATGGTCAGGGACCAGAGCTCTCTTGTGCTGGGTACAGGGCACATTGGTGATAGAAGCAGCCTGTATCTTAGCATGGTTACAGTGTGTGCTTGGTGTTCAGAGTGGGATTCATCTTGGCATAGCAAGAGCATGAAAAATGATTTCAGGAAGTATTCTCCAGAAATGCCTGTTTCCTTTTTGGGACTGTAGAAGAAGCCTGGAATGGTGAGTTTACGAGGGTGGTCTAACTTGTAAATATGCCTAGGTTAGAAAACATAAATCCAATCAAGGGACACATTCCTCCAGGGCAGTACAAACATAGACCAGCAAGATAGTCCTGTGCTCCAAACGCCAAGCCCCTTTCTTCTGTTGATGTCAGAGAATTTTTCCACCTAAACACCTCAACACTTGAATCGTTCTGGATTTGTCTTGTCGGAGTTCCAGATCTCCTGAAGTATTGTCCAAACTACTTTCTCTACTGAAGGAATGAAGTACCAAAAACATAATGGCAATGATTGCTCTAACTGGCTTCACTCCTTAATCTCAGTGTGAAAAGTTAGACTGCTGACCCACCTGCCTGCTTGAATGCTTTCAAATTTACACCCATCATTCAAAGCAAAACAAACAAAACCCCACAGTCTATTTTTTTAATACAGTATTATGAACTGGTGTCCCTCTTTTCTGCACTGCTTTGCAAAATGAATGACTGTTGTCCAACACTAATGAACAAGTAAGCAAGCAACAAGGAATTCTTGGGATAGATTGACTGATTGCAAACACCCTGAAATACATATTTGTTTATCTTTACAATGATATTAATGCTACTTTAAGTTGTGAGAGACACAGAAGGCAATATATAAGGAGCTCTGTGACATATGAATATAGATGAGGATTATATCTGGAAAGTCTTCATTTTTCAGGGGACTTCATGAAAATGCTCATACACACTATTTCTCCAAACTATGAGTAAATGTAATAGCAACTCAGATAATATCTCAGCATCTGAAGACCACTACAAGCAGATTTGGGGACTTCTCTGTGGTCTTTTAACACCACTCCCATAGAGAAATAGAGATCTGGTTACCAGCCTGCAAAAACACTCTTAGAGCTTCTGAATGTATTATGTCATCATTATTTTTTCTAAATGTGACTAGTATACGTAACAGAACAAGAGGAAAAGTCATTTAATTATGGTTTATCATAAAAACTCAGTTTTCACAGTGATTTTGAGAAGATCATACCATCAGCAAATTCTCCAGTATCAAGATTTCACCTTATCTAAGAAAAACACCACTGCATTGCTAAGTCTGTAGCTCCTTTAATTAGCACCTGAACCACTAGCAACTAGGTCAGCTGAGGTGATACAGTCCCCTGCCATCTGAGCACTGGAATACCTTACACTTTGTTGCAGAAATGCTAAACAGAACTGTAAGGGAAATTAGTTCTCATCCCCTGATTTTCAGAAAATATCAAAATTTTTCCCTTTTCATTACCAGGGCAATCCTGATTTTCTGAAATGACATTGCCATTTCTTTTTAACTGTGTTAGAGAATCTGTAACCTGCTGCTTTTTGCAGTCATCTGAGAAGAAGAAGACCTGGGTTTAAGTTTATTGTTCAAAGAAGGAAGAGCAGAGATACGAACCTACGTCCCATAGAAGCATCTTACTTCAGTGGGTCATCTGTTCTGGTGGGGATCTCTAGGTGAGTAAAGAGTCACTGGGCAAGAGACAGAGACTAAATATACAACAGATTAGTACACTGATGCTAAACACCTGACCTTAAGTCCCTTAATTTTTCTACATCCCAGATAAATACCACAATGAGAAATACTACTGCAAAGGTATAAACTGATTTACTGTTGTCATTGGCACAGGCAGGTGATGCACTGTTTACCTAGTCACTTGTAGACCATGAAGAAAGACTGGCACTTCTAGAACACTTAGCTCAGGTGGTTGGGAAAAGTCACAATCTTGAAGTACCTATCTTTTTTCCTTAAGGATGGAGACTGATTGAGATCAGGCACCTAACTTTGGCTAACATCTGTGTGGGACAATTATCACCAACAGGTAGTAAACTTGCGGGTCTTCTGCAGAAATCTGATTAGCACACTAAAGTACTATACAAAGTACTACAGAAAAAAGGAGTATTCATGTTTGAAGAATTCTAAAACAAGTATTGGTTGAGAATCACCAGTAAGCATGGCAGTAAAGAAAGTAGCCAAATAAGGTGACTGTTAGTTCATTAGCCATGATGCATTGCCTCTTTTGTCAGGGGGAAACTTGAAAATCTCATATAAATCATTTGTGAAAATGTGAAATTTATATGTGGTGATTTTGTTTTCTGTTGATCCATGTGGTGCTGATTTTAAGAGTTCAACCCAAGCGAAGTAGTCAGTTCTTAAGCGTGTTTAATTTAAAAAATACCCCAAATCTCTTTTATAAGGATGATAAGACACTGTAACAGGTTACCCAAAGAAGTTTTGAATGCCCCATCTTTGGATGTGTTCAAGGTCAGGTTGGATGGGGCTTTTGATGGAGCAACCTGATCTAGTGAAAGATGTTCCTGCCCATTGCAGGAAGGGTGGACTACACGATCTTTAAAGGCCCCTTCCAACACAATTTGTCCTATGATTTTACAATCTTTTAAAAATCAGTAACAGAATTTGATTATAGTCTTTTTATAACAGTGAATGCTAATCTATTATATGTTATGATATTCTTTGGCTCATCTAACCTGTTTTGAACTCTAAATTGTCAAAGTACAATGAATTTAAGTAACACTAACCTTAATTTGAATAGATTAAGAAACTGAGGCAAAGAAGAATAGAATACTTTTCCATGATGACAAACATTGGGTTAATTGTGATCTACTAACTGGTGGTCTAAAGATGCCCACATTCACTACAGCAATATTCTGCTGTTTTATTTTTTCCATTTAATCAGTGATCATTGTTGTTCCCATACCGAGGAACAGCCTGGAAAACAGACACTGAGACTTTTTGCTAGTGCTCCCTTGTCTTAGTCCCCTGTTATGTCTTGGGTAAGCATCTATACTATTAGTACAAACCTTATTTTAAGTGAAAATAAATGTTTGCTGGTTTCAAAGCTTGTTTGTGTGTGCTTGTGGTTTTGTTTCTCATTTTGCCTAATTTATTTTTTTGAGAGTGGCAAAGGGACGGTTCTTACTCTGGGGAAAATCCCTTTCTTGTCACCCTTAGCCCAGTCTTTTTTTCTTTCTTATCTATGCACCGCTCACAATGCCTTTTTAGTATTTGTTCACAGAGTTCAGTGTTCCTAGTGGGACATGGTGCGTAGTTTAAATCTATTTCTCTCCTGATATTTTAAATGACATCCAATTGACCTCATAAATGTCTTATGAGACCAAACAAACTCCACACTTGAACAAAAACTGTCAAACAATTCTACCTTGCTTGTCCCCAGGCTGCTCTGGCGTGATGCCATAAAGCACCAGTATTGATATTTTGTGGCATTCAAATTGTTAAGTACCTAGGCTAAGCAGTAGGAGCAGAAATATTAATACAATCTGGCCGTGTCACTGATAATTACCCCAACATAAACTAAATTTATAGCACATGATATCTTTGATATGAATTGGCAGTAGGCATCAAAACCTTTTCTTGACATTATCCTGTAAACCTAGGAGGCATATAGCTAGCACTTTGTGTAAGGTGTGTTTACAGTGAAGCATAAGAGATTCAGCAAAACTTCTGCATAGTTGTATCATAGCCTTCATCAAGACTTGTTTATTGTCAATAGTGACTTTTACTGCAGCAAAATTTTTTTCTTGTAATGTTTTATAATTTTAACTGAATAAACTCATAAAGGCATTTGAAGTGTCAGGGAACACAGCTACACTGAGCAGTATAAGTTAACACGATAATTCAGCTTAAAACTATGCCTCTAGTTTTGCAGATTGAAAGCAATTTCTTTCTAATATGGAAAACAGATCCAATATGAAGGGAAGCTTTTATGCTATACTTTTACATTAAAACTTATCAAGTGTCTAGGGAAATGTGTTCTTGAAATCCCGTCATGATCCATGTGTCATTGAAGACAAAGATCCGATGTGCTATGGAAATTTCTTGATGCATATTATGAGCTGTTGTTTGCCATAGTGTCTGGATAATCCTGCTTCATTTATTGGAGGGCCATTTCAGCTGCACTGTCAACAGCCTGGGATGATCAGGTCACCTTTCCCTAGAAAATTATGTAAAAGCTGTCAAATGGGCAGGATTATAGGCACATTAAAGGTGCTTTAAGATTTCATGCCTATAAATATTAGCAAAGAAGATTTAAAGGCAAATTTGTCATCAGTACATGTCCAGGTTTCTACAACCTTGTTTTACAGCACTGCAATGCTATCACCTACATTTTATCATGTAACTGTGAAGTGTTTTTGTTGGAAGCAGCTGTTGGCAGCCTTTTCTGTTTAACTCATGTACCAGGAATTAAGCATTATTTAAAAACAAAAGCAAAAAAGAAGAGTAGCTGCCTCCTATTTATCATCCTTTGGAAATGAGTTCTCAACACTTTTATTTCCCAGCAAAATAATTCAAGCAGATCAACACAAACATTTTGTATTTGGAGGGTCAGCTTATTAAAAGCCATTATATATTTAATAAAGACTTTTTCATTATGGTACCAATTACGAATATCTTTGCATGGGAGTAATAATGCAGCAGATCATTTTGTGTAGTATTTACTTTTAAGTTATGAACATTTTATTATGGTGTTTTGGAATGACTGCTCTTATTTATTGTGCATTATGAATGCCATGGGCATCTCCAACATAAACAGATATTGGCAGCCCCCAAGCATTTCTTCAGAGCTCTCCGGTATTTTTGACAGATGACTGAAGCATTTTAGTCATATTTTTTGCTGGCAGGTTTCTAGCCAATCTCTAAGTTAAACAGACCTAAAGATCTCAGAGGAGGAAGCAAACCACCTTCCTCCCCAATATTTCAGCGAAAGAAAGATCTCAAACCCCTCCTAAGGAGTAGAGTAAATTGTGAGCAAAGCTATATCAATTGTAAATGTCTGCTCTGGGACTTCATCCAAACTCTGCAGATATCAGTAGAAAGTTTCCCATTTCAATGAGCTTTGAAACTGGCTGTTGTTAAGCCAACGTGCGTCTCTGCTCTCTCTATCACAAACGTCCAGGTCAGAGGGCAGCACTAGATGGGAACCGACGTGTAAGCTGTAACTGGTACATCAGTCAGCAGAGCATACCTCCAATGAATTTGCTGTTACAGTGCGAGTTATGGAGGGAAAAATGCTTGAAAACTCCTGAATGCAATTAGGCACAACATGGTTGTTCTCTCCAAGCTTCATTAAGCTTTGCTCTTGGTTTTCACATTCCCTGTTGGCTTGGATAAATGGCCAATCTCCAGTCAGCTTCAGTGGGAGCAAAAGTAGTGTGGAGAGAGAGAGTTGTTTGTCTGAAAAACTGGAAAGAAAAGTAGATATTGCCTGAGCTGAGGCCTGGCTAGGGGAATAGGGAAGGGAGGAGGAGAAGAGGGTAAACAAACGGTGTGCTCAGTGCACCTCGGAGAAAGAAAATATAGCTACTTTCAAGGAGGCAGCAGAGGAGCCTGCTAACTGCATACGGATGCAAATACTTCTTACATCAGGTTTCAGGGTCCCCTACAAGATAATTTGGGGAGCTAGTTAAAAGTCCCTGTGGGTTTGCAGTGAGGCAGTTGGCAGCTGTAGCCCAAAAGTAGTAGGACTCAAAGAGGAAATTAAGTGGAAATTTCCTTGGAAGTGGGCAAGTAGGAACTGAAGCAGCACGGCTGATATGTCACCTGAGCCTTTTTCTTTGTTCTTTGTGCTCAGAGCCAGAAGGTAAGTGTGCAGGAAACTGGGTGCAGGAATAATAGCATGTCTGGAGCAGATGAAGAAAGTACTATATACACAAAAAGGGAAGCTTAAATGCAGAAGTTTATGGGGCTATTTGTGCCCTTTCTCTGTGTGTGTTGGGAAAGGCAGAAACATACTGTGTAGTCATCATGCTGGGATTGAACAGCTTCTGGGGAGTAGCCTCATGACAGCTGAGAAGGCAATGGCACAAAACTGGGGTCAAAACTGCAAAAGTCAGTCTGGACTATAAAACATTACAGCTTAAGTATCTAGGACCCAACTTGAAAAAAAGTGTAGAGACAGGTGACAGAGATCACTCAGAGACCTTTTCTTACGTGGAATGGTCGTATAGAAGGTACACATCCCCACAGGTGACAGCCTGTCTTTGTATGATCTGGGGATCAAGCAAAAGATGCTTTTCACAAGAATATTACTGATAAAGTGGAAAGAAAATTATCCACCAAATCTTGTTAAAGAGCAATCCACTCTCGGAGAAACCAAGTTGCAGCTATACAAAGCAATGATGAAAATCCAGACAAAAGAGTAGAAGATAATGCAACATTTGTTAAAGTTTAGGGGCTTGCTGAGAGCAGAGCCGTGATTCAGCTGCCTGTGGAGTTACATGGTACATTTGGGACACCCACGGTGTTGGGGAAATCCTCTTGGAGCTCACAGATACACCACAAGAAATCCTTTGCCTTTCTGGAGCAGCAGGAAGAGCGCCACAGAACATCTCAAATGGTAATGGACATCTATGGTTAGACATACAAATTGATCCCTGGGAGAACAAAACAATCCAGCTAAGGTCTCTGTCAAAACTGAGCCCTAAAACTGAGAGAAGTGGGATACCAGTGCAGCTGTGGCTAAGGCTTCAGGTAGCACCTGGTAAGCTGAGGCACTTTGCCTGCATGCAGCAAAGGTCGAAAATTTTCCATCAAGAGTCCATGTTACAGAGCCATGACCTGGATTAATCCTTTCCCCATGAGATCTTGGATAAATGTGACCTGGGAGTAAATCTTTTGGTAAAGCCAATATTCCAGTAGATACTTTAGCCTATTTATATTTCCAGGAAAGTTAAGTTTAAGAACATATAGAACCCAACACACAACTCAGCTGCCGGCTGGAGAGCTGCCAATTAAAGAAATAGGGAGCCTTTGCTCTTCCTTCATTCCTATCCTTCAACTACCTTGTGCAGTTTAGAGACAAAGCAGATATCCACTCAATCTTAATAAACTGGCAAGATTTCAGGCATTGACTAAGACAGCTGAGGATACAGCAAACTCCTCATTCCTGGCTAGAACTTATTCATTATTAAAGACAAATTAAGTGTTGGGAGATGGGTCTTGAATGTTGGATAATCCATTAACCAGTTCAATAGGATACCCCTGAAAGGAGGTTTGTATGCCAGAAGCTGTTTCCAGTGTACTTTGTGCAAGAAGGGATAGGGAAAGAGAGAAAGAAGTTGAAAGGTAGTGCTGTGAGTGAGGATGTTTTACAAGTGGAAGGGGAGGTGTGCTATCAGACTGAGAGGTCTGAAAGGTGAGCAAGACCTGGAGACCCACGAGCTGTGAAGAGACTAGATTAGATGTGTTTGCGGATGGGAGTGGCTCTTATGCACTCCTGAAAACAAACAGAAATGTATGGGATACGTAAGCCATCCAGGGGAGAGGACTGCACCTGCTTGCATATATTTCTGGCTGGTGTGAGAAGGATTAGCTATCGGGGAACCTGGACAGGGCAGCTCAGCTAATTGCTGGTGCTTCCTGGTGGCAGGTGACCGGTGCCTGTGTTTGTTCCCCAGGGCATCTGCTTCCTTGATAAACCAGAGTTGAAGCAAATCAAAGAGCAGCCGCTTGCTAAAGAGGCGAAAGAAAAGAGGCTCTTGCAGCAAATAGGCAGCACCCTCTTTGCAGCCTCTTAACCTTCCTCGCAGGGGAGGGCAGTGGGGTCCCAGCTATGAGTGACAGCTTTGCCCAAATATGTGGAAACAAGTGAAGAAGATATGATGACCTGCACTGCGTGTGTTATTGCTGAATGATTCCCATGTGAGCTCAGTTAATAAAGTCACAGACAAATTAAACCACATCCCTCACATCTTATCATTATTTCTGCATGTCTGGAACAACGAAGACCAAGACTTTTTTTAGGTGCAAATACAGCAAATGGAGTTTAGTATATAGAAAAGCTGTAGGGCTGGATGTAAAAAGTGTTTTCACAACAAAGCTAAGTTGAAATTTGTATGTGTTTGTATTATTGGACAGGTATTTTTTTTTCTCGTTATAGACATGGATGGTAATGTAGTTCTCCATAGATCAGCTTCTCCATTTTTATTGCAGGCGAATTATTCTAACGTTCCATATTTTATCAATATATTTCAGGGAGCATCCTAGATTCTTCTTCAGTTGCTTTTTTCCAGATGAGATGTTTCTGCCAGCTTTGACTGTCCCCTCCCAACCCAAACTGAGATGGTGACGTTTGGTGTACACTTCCTTACAAATGCCCTAGCAGCAGGCAACACAATGTCCACAAACTTGATTTTGCATTTGTCTAAAGAGAGGTCAGGTAGATGATGAGGCAAGCTAATGGAATGGAGCATATAAATTTGTAAACTGGCCCTGACAAATTCTGCAACCTTGTGCAAGAGTCATTGAATGCTTTGAGTCCTATCACACATGCTGAGACCGCTTTTCAAAATTACATATTATACATATATCATCACTGTCACTATTTACTTTGCGTGTACTTTCTGCAGTCATACATATTCTATGAATAACATTAAATATAAACATTTGGTGTCTTACACTAATGGAGATTGTTTTTGTTTGATTACATATCTCAATCCATTCTTCATCAGAGAATTTTTGATCCAGATCGCTTTTGCACTTGATCTTAGCTTTTATCTCCCCTGAATTTATTTAGTCTAAAAGGATATCAAGTGCAGATTCTTTTCATGGTCTTTATCCATAATTAAAAGCTAGTATTTGAAGGGAATGAACTTGGGGGTACAAAAATTCCTCAACTTATCTCCCACAGATAATGTCTTACTTGTAAATATCTATAAATGTGTTGTTTTGGTGTATGGCTTATATTTTGCTGATCTCTCAAAGGGCCTAAATATTCTTTCATTACAAATATCCTTGAGAGTCATCATGTCAAAATCATTCCACAATTAATAAAGGTTGCCTCCCAGGGCCTCAGGGAGAAGAGGGCTGTTAATAAGTGGACAAATAGGAGATACTCTCTGGCCTGCTATAAAATGCTTGAGGACAATATGACATGTGCCAGCAGGATAGTCTTTGGTAAATTCTAAAAAATCCTTCCTGTTCACATGTGTGTTTCAATGGGACCAGTAAACTCTTATCAATGACAGAAAGGTTTGAGGTCCTGTCCTCTTTTCTTATAGTTACCAAAAATAGGAGGCAGATCCTTTGACTTACGTGAAGATGGGACTATATATGAAGTTTGTCAGCCCCAGGTGCAGTCCATAACTATTAGAAAGAAGCTGCTAAACTTTGTTCTTTTTTATCAAGAAGCAATAGTTATGAGGCAAGATGAGGGAACATATTGTTCTTTCTTCTTAATTTTTGAAATGGCTAAGAATTACTGGGTATTGTAACAGTTCTGCTCACTGCTCATTTTATCCAAGATAATACAGAGTGTAAATTCTATCTTTCCATTATCATTGCTCAGGCTGGTGGGGAAACATTTAGTCTAGCTAAATATAATTTCTATGTTTGGTTGTGGCTTTTTCTTTCAATTGAAGGGGATATTTTTTCAGAAGTTAAACCTACTATAACTAATGCAAAAAGTCCTTACAGCTTCTTCTTGTGGAACAGTTTGTGACAATACAAGATGGTTGTTTCTTGAGAATAGTGCTTTCAAACAGTTTAAAAGAAATCTGTATTACCCATTTGCAGCAGAAAACATTGTGCATATGTGTGGGTTTGTAACAGTGGCTAGAAATACGAGTTATTAATGTATATTTAAGTAATATTGGAGCAGATAGTCTCGTTACTTTGTGTAACTTTATTGAGCAGTGAAATGGATGTCTCATATGGAAGATCAAAATCAGCTGTAAAATGGGACTGTGATTGTAACCTTAATTATAGGAAGGATATCCCCTCCAGAGGATCATAATCCGGTTTGAGCAGCAGAAAGATGGTTGCTTCCCTATGGGAGTCTGGGAGCGATCCTTTCTCAAAAGCTTGGTGACATAGTCCTGATATGATTTCACTTTCAAATGTATTTAAAAATTCTACAGCAAATCCATTGGGGGCATAGGCTTTCCTGCTTTCCAGCACAAATATTGTTTCCTTAATTTCATTCTCTGCCCTGGGAATCTGCAACAGTTCTTTCTGCTCTTGTGTCAGTTGTAGCTGCTGCTGCTCCACAGCTGATGAAAGAATTGGATTTTAATGTTTGTTCAGAGGTATGTAAGTTGGCATAAGAATTGTGAATAACTCTGTGATTCCCCAGGATGAAGAGGAGTTTGGCCTTCGTATTTCCTGGTTTACTGGGTTAGTTTGGATCATTTCTTTTTTTGTCTGTCAGACCAACTAACAGTGAACATGCTTAAGGAATGATTGCTAAAAATACACATTTCTTTCTCAGCTTTTTATAAAGGGATTAATTTTAGAGCTGAATTTGTAAATCTTTCACCAGAAGTTCTATACTCCTATGCTTTAAATTTATTGGAAGGAAAACTTTCTCAAGTGAATAATTTTAGAATCTTTCTACAGTTTTTCAACAGTTTTTTTTTAATAGGATAAATATTTTATTCAGAAAACAAAATATCTGTCAAACTCTGTGACCCCGTGGAGCTAATTCTCTCATGCACTCTCCCTATCCTGCTCCTGTGAAACAAGCTGTTCATAAAAATTATTTCCCAGTTTAAAGATATAAGCAGCACATGAAGAATTATTTTTTCAACTGTCATTATCTTCATTCTTTGTTTTGGGAAGCACTAGCCTCTTTCTGAAAATTATTATCAACTGTCATCCTTATAAATAAAATACATATGATAAGAAAGAAGTAAAAAAAACCCAAATCGAGTTAAAATTAGAATAAGTCAGAGAGGAACTCCCTAAATGTTCAGAGAAGGTGGGATTCAGCTGACCTAGCTTTGGCTCTCAGTGGAGAAAGATAAGCACCTGCCATCCTACAATATCCATACAGATCACCAGGGATGAACTAACCTTTGGAAAACGTAGTTATTTCAACCAGCTTTTGCATGCATAAAAGTCTAGCATAGACTAGAAATAATTGACCTTCAGACGGATAAAGTCAGTTAGCTCGATGACACCTTGAATATTTTAGTGAGGTTCCCGTGAACACTAAGTCCAGTACAAGATCTCCATGTTCCAACTCTTTTGGTTTCCCATTGTTGCCAGGCTTGCAAGACAAGAGCTGGTTTATCACAATTTTGTGACAACTTAATTTTTTACAATTTCAGTTAAACAACTCAAAGTATAACTTGTCCAAAGGCGCTTTCTGCCTCCTATGAAGAGGGTGATGTAGACACTTGTATTGTCATTTTGCTGAAAGATCTGGAAGCCCTCAACATGCTGTCCAGGCAAGGTGCAGAGTGGAAATTAACTTTCTTAATAGTCTACTCTGACTATTAAGATGATATTTCTGGACAGTAACACACAGGTGTAAGTTGCTTCTTTGAGCTCTAAGTTTCAGTAAGAAAAGAAATGGTACTTCATTCGTCTGTTCTTATCTTCTGTTTTTGCTGAGCATACACTCCTAGGTACCCTTCAGCTGTCCAGATTTAGGACAGTAAGACACAGTGAGCAAACACTCATCTAGTCTGTTAGGCATAAATCACCATTTTTCCTTTTCCTGCCTGGATACTCTTTTCTGTTCATTTTGTAATTTCAAAAGTCACTTACGGGTGGGATTCAAAAGCTATGTTGTTACAAAACTTTCCCTATTTGTTTCTCTTTACTTACACAGCTTGCTTAAAATAGTGATTTGCTACCTTGGACTTTGTCAGCAGCACCAATTTCTTTTGGTAATTCAGGCTTTCTGATCACAACTGGGGGACAAAAATTTGCTTCTTCTTAACTTCTCACTTCTGACATTGGTTATTCTAATGGATTGAATTTAATTCTGGGGGTCTGAAATGTCCTTTTTCCTGTTCTGCCTTCTTGTAGAAAACTCCGTCTGCTTACTTGTTTTAACAAAACTTTGTGAAGCAAAGAACTGACCTCCTCTTCCTCCTCCACCAACAAGACACGTGGGGGTCTTTGTTTCTTTGCAGGTTTTCCCTTTAAGCACTTTGTTTTTCCTTTTGCCTATCTTTTTGCTAAAACAAGGAAACTCCAATCCTGTGGATGCTCTCACTCGCTCTCCCGGTCCTTCTGCCAAATATGCTGCTGCTGTTCATCTTTAACTGTTTTGAACAGAATATCTCCAGCAGCACATTGATTAAGTACAGGAAGCATTAATGACCAGCAGCTCAGGGCATTGGGTTGTTATTGACTCTGACAGACCAATTTGTTTCTCCAGTGTTCATTATTCTACAAAAGGGGCACATCAGAAAAGGCAATTGAAATGTACAATATTGCCACCTATCTCTTTTCTGGCTTGATTATGTACAGACCAGAGTTCAGCTCCAAAGTACACTAAGACCTCAGAGATAAGAATTGTAAAAATGAAGATAATTAGAATTCCAGACTGGCCCAACTTGGAGCAAAGATAATTAATGCTAGAAGTTCCAAATAAGTACACACATGACAAGTAAATAAATTCAAAATTAGGCAAAAGTTTCTATATTTCTTGGAATTATTAGTGTGTGGTCACAGTGACACTTTGTGTTCATTGTTAGGGAATGCACTCTGCTGAAGTGCTGCACTGTGCTGGAGTTAACATCTATTATCTAATATGTTCATTAACAATGAGTGACCTAATGCCTGCAGTGAGAAGACTGCAACTAAATTTTAGTAAGGTCAGCAGCTATTTATGAAGGAGCAGCTACTGGACATAAAAAGAAAGCCAAACAGAGTAAGCCACAGTTTGAAACATGTACTCACAGTTAAACTAAAATATATATACCCACAGTGCACTGCTACTTCATTTTTAATGCATGTACCAACATGTTTGTCCTTTGCCATGTAGTGGCACACGACTTTTCCCCACATTCACCTTCTGTCCTTGTCTGCCAGCAGACATTTGTTCTGCGTGTCTCCATTCATAAAACATACAGACCTACTAACAAGACGTTCTTGGGAACAACAGAGATATTAGAATTCCTTAGGAACTGCCCTTAGATGCAGTCAAGACTTAAAACATAATGCCATTAACACACACTGAGGTTAACTCCTATCATGATCTATCATTGTTGCTTTAAACTTGCTACATAACAGCAGAGAGCATGCCAGTATACAGGAAACTGTCTGTGATTGTATCTAAAACTGAAACAATACTCCAGAGAAATTTTACTCACTTGATTTCCCTTCCATGAAATCGCACACAACAAAGATAATTTTTCCTTACACCATCCTTATATAGTTATTATTTCCCATTAGAAATACTGTTTGCTTACTGCCAGTGGCCCTGATTCTCCACTTCCCCGTGTACTCTCCTGTCCCTCACACCTGTGAGAATGGATACACCAGTCTACTTTGACTTTCTGCACTGCTCTGGCAGTATGAAGCAGCTGTAAACCCGACAGGGAGCCAACTGCAATGAACCCAGTTAATTCAAGTTTACAGATGCTTTACATCATCAAAGAGTGCAGCACAGCCAAAACATACCAGTGAATCTGGCCCTCCAGCTGTGTGTTGATTTTAAAACTGAAAGTTGCAACATAAATAGATTATTTGGATTGGGTATTCAATAAAACTCATTTGATTTCCGTAAGTTCTTGCAAAGACCTCCAGGCTCTGACTGCAGATTTGATTTTCTTCCTGATCATTTAAACTCAGATGTTGCTTTTGATGGATGTGACACATATGTATGGTGAAGTCACGAGTCACACACATCTCCCTGCACTTTACAAAACCAAGGCAAAAATATACCACCTTTAGTCTTTTGAAAAAGATTGACAGTAATTTACAGAGTGCCCTAAAGTGCAGTTAGGACATGTAGGGTAACATTCTCACCACTCAGAAAATGAAAGCTATACGCGACTGGTTTCCCCTGGCTTCCATTAAGCTGGTATTTTCTTCCTGCACTCCTAGACACTTTGAGCTGGGCCACTTCTCCAAAGCGATTTCTTCTGCAAAAACATCAGAGATACAGTCACAGTCTCCCTAATGTGTGGAGCAGAGTTGCTGTTGGGCTGGAGCAGGACTTTCCTGCCAGTGAATTCCCACTCACCAGGGGTTTCGTTCCTGAAGGTGCAGTGGAATTTCAGGCTGCACGACTCGGTGAACAGAGTAGTTTGTAAACACATATAGCAGAATACTTGAAAGCTGTGACCCAAAATATTAACTAGGTGAGATTTTTGCAGAGAGAATCCCTGTCTTAGCTATCTACTAAACTGACCTTACTAAGCACTTTTTTAAGAAAGATGATCTAATTAAAATACCTATAAGCAAAATTTTAACTTACAGAAATTTGTTAAGTCGAAAATTTACTGACAGGCCTATGTATTCTGAAAGGTGTGCATGTGTGTTTCTCTGGGAAACCAAAGAAACTTTTTAAAAACCCAGGAGGAAACAGTCTGCACACTATTTTCATCCCCCAGATTCTCACCTAGATGTAAGCGGATTTGAAAGCATTAAACAGCACTCCATAACATAGGTTTTACATTTCGTTACTTGTTTATTTCATTACTTCAGAGAGATGTTATTGTATGATAGCTGGCAGAAGAAGTTTAAAAATATGTGAAATCAGTGCTTTTTGTTACCAAAATGACAACGATTAGCACAATTCTTGCTTGTCTTCTAAGCTTCAGCAACATTGTTTTTGCTACCCTCAACGCCCGGCCACAAATCTCAGCAAGCCTGCTGAAGAGGTCCGAATCTGCTGTAAGAGTAACCCTGCCCTTTACAAAAACAGAAGAAGGCCTTAAAATTTGGGGGGTATATATGGGTTTTTTTGGTTTGGTTTGGTTTGGTTTGGTTTGGTTTGGTTTGGTTTGGTTTGGTTTGGTTTGGTCTGATTTATTTGTTTGGATGAACAAACTGTGTGCTGATTGTTACCACCTTGGAACAACGGAGCGGTACTCCATTTGTACCAGCCTAGGTGCACATGCGCAATACTATTTCTCCCTGCTGTGCTTATCTGCCTACTGTGTCAGGAAATTAACGGGTCTCTGGTTGTTTTAGAGAGGTTTGGCCCTGTTTCCTCCTGGCAGGATGCGAGTGATTCCCATGGCATTCAGTGAGGGCTGTTCATACCCTGCAGCGGGAGGGCAGGGCTGCACTGGCTGCTCGGAGGGCTGAAGCCTCAGATGTGGCCAGCTGCTCTGTGCCACGGCTGCTTCTGCCCAATGCCAGCAGAACCAGGGCCAAAGTGCCAGGAGGACCAAAGACCACCCTGGCTGGCATGCACCTATGTAAGTGACAGACAGACGTCTCAAAAACCAGGAGGGAGCTGGGGGGCAGCGGAAAGGAAGATACAGTCTCATCAAAAAGTAGTTTTTGGGTCAAAACAGACACACAGCATTATCCAGTCATGTCATATACCAGGTGGCTGAGAAGATGATTTATCACAGATCGGTGTGTTTTGAGATATCCCTATATGTCTACGTAGAAGGAATGCCAGCCCCAGCTGCTGCTTTAGAGGCTGGCTGTGTGCCATTTAATTCTCGTCAGTCAAAACCCATAAATGGCAGAAGGAGATGGGGAAGGGGAAGAAAAGGGTAGTGGGAGAAAGAGTAAACCCTGGAGGAAGGGAAGGAAAGATCTGTAGGAATATATGATATATGGAACAAATGTGAAAAGGCAAATATCCCACCCAGAGCCCCTCCCAGTACAGCTAGCCTTGTGTTAGGATTCGTTTAAAATTCTTACTCATGCTATATGCACTCCAAAGCCATGTTTGCTGGTCACTTTTGCTGCTGTTGCTTTTAGTTTGCTTCGGTTTTGGTCCATGAGCTGAGAGAATGTAACAGACATGATTTTGATATTTTTTTAAAAGTGATCATAAAAAAGGTCTTTTATTTGAACTCCACACCTGTAATCAGATTTCTGAGTATCACTACCCCTCGTATCTACAGATACAGATAGTTCAGTATGAAATTGTAATTTTGAAGAAGTAGAAGTCTTTTGAATTCTTAGCAAGGTAATGAGAGGAAAAGAGAGAGAGGAGAGGGGAGGAGAGGAAGGGAGGAAAATTATTTTGTAAATAACATACATTTTCAATATATTTTAAACATTTTAAATAAGTTTACTATTTGAAAACGCCCTGAAACTGCAAGTGTTAGAGTTTGAAAACATAATCTACAACAAGAAAGCATGAAAGCAATTAAAAAGACATGGCAAGAATGGCTTATTGAAAAGCATTAGAGATGTAGATTATGTGTAGATACTTTCCCACCTATGTGGTAAGTTTGCAGTTGCCTGTTTCTCCTAATACAAGCACTTCACTTGCATACCTGGAGCACAGTGTGTTGTCATCCGACCAGGTTGACCAAAACCACTTCCGAACAACTCCTTCAACCTGTCTAACCAAGTCTGAAGCAAGCACCACCTTCTTAAAAAAATACACCTGACAACTGCTTCATTTCTAACAGAAAAATAGGAAAATCTTTCTCACAGCCTCTTCCCCTTTCCTCACATATTGCACAGGTCTGTAAACCAGCGCTACAGTCAGCACTCTTTGAACCATCACATTATAGGACTAGACAAAAAAACTTTCCCAGGGATTTTTTTTATGCCACAGAATTAGTCTAGTTTCTGTTATGCTCTGTGTATGTTTCTGTATGTGCATATTTGAGTAGACGTATTTCCACACAGAAAACAAGAGACAAAATAAGAAAATGCATTGTGTGTGGTTCAGGACAGAGGTGTCAGGTCCTTCTGCCTGTCCTGCCTGCCCCCTCTCTATGGGTTGAATAGGAGAAAATGATTCATTCCTCTCTGTCACATAAGAGTATGAATCATAACAAGAGTATATATGACCATTTCCCTTTCCACCAGTGGGTAGTGAGATCTTGCTTCCCTCCTCCCCCTACATTAATAGGATCCGAAAAATCCAATGAGCAGCACCTCCAACTGTGGATTGGAGGTAGATGTCAGCACTGAATTGATGACCCTGCTTATGTTGCTCAGGTCAACAGGTCAAGTCCTGCTCCCCTTTGCTCATCCTTAGAGCTGTTCATCTACACGAGTGAGTGTGAAGCATGCTTAAAAAGTGCGATATGTATCCGCTGGTTGTGAAATAACATTATTAGCCACAGTCCCATATGGAGAAAGAACTGCAAAATGAGGCTGTACTGGAAATGTCCCTGAAAGTCTCTCCTCATTTTGAGTGTGTCCCTGTCTGGGAGATGCTCTCACTGATTGGAGAGAGGAGAGGTAATGACATAACTGATGTGAAGGCAACTGCCTGGGGTACGACAGCTTGAGGGAGGAAAGAGACAAATTCAGCAACATATTGGTTTATGACTATTTAAAAGTAATTACTTTAATCTCTGAACCATAATTCAAAATCTACCAAATTTTACTAGTCTTCTGCTCTATTTTTCCCTCACGGCAAAAAATATCCCTCTTTTAAAACACAACTGATGTGAGATACGCCAAAGCAAGTATTAGCAAGTATTCTGTCACTCTAGTGCCAATAGCACAGATCAGCAATGCTGAGTCATAAGAGCAAGTGTTATTTATATTATAGAAATTTTAAGCTTCATCACTTTAAAACACAGCATTAAACCACTGTATCTGGGGCGTCCTGCACCAATAGTTTTCAGTATGTTCCTCATGTTAATTTTAACTGAGACTTATATTGTTCTGTATTTATTACAGTATTTAACCTTAACTTCTGTACTGTTAATATGGCTCGGAAGGAGTCTCTGTAGGAAAAAGAATAGTACTAGAGTTTTTCTTCCAAGAATTCTTCCTCAAAAATCACTATAATACAGGAAGCTCAGTTACACCTTAAAGTAAAAGTTGACATAAAAATGTATGACAGCATTTGCAAGAAAAATGTACATAAAAATACTGGAGCAGAATTCTGCATGAGCAGCCACCTCTTCCAAACAGTAGTAAATGATCATGTAAGCACCATAGATAAAAAGCTTTCTGGGACATGGACCATCACATTCTTCTCTAGGTTATGAAATGTCTGTAACAGTGGTGTGTCAACCCAGTTGATGTCTCCTGAATCCAACTTATTAAACAAATAATAAACACATCACCTATCTCATAACATTGATATTTCCTTTAGTTTCTATAGCTTTTTATTTTCTTTAAACAACTGAATTAATATTTCTGATGTGCCTGTATTATATACGTCTCTTTTTGCTGTACTGTACCTACCTACAGTCTGAGTTTCAGCTGCATGGTGTCTGGACCATTTGTAGATGTTCTCCTTCCTCAAAAGGTTTCAAAAATCTCAAGACAGTTCTGTGTTCAACTCCTGTTAACAATTAATAATTTCAACATTTAAAGAAACTAGCGAAAACCTCACAGTTTACCTAGTTTACCTACTTGCTGGTCTGTTCTTGGTTTTGGACTGTTGATTTTTTGTGGTTTTCAGATCCTGCAAGACATGAAGGCATAAGGATATTTATAGGAACAGGCCCTCTGTAAGTGGAGGGGCATCTATAAGATCAGTGGACCAGTCAGCTGTCATGAGGGGAGAAAACTGTGGCTATCAATCACACAAAGAAATTACATTAGGGCTGGACACATCACACCTACCCGTGGTCATCTAGAAGTTTGTGGTTTATTTTTAGGTAGACCTTCTTTAGCTGGGTGAGTGAGAGAGCTCTCTCAGGACAACTGTTCAGCTCAACAATGCTAAGTGCCCGGTAAAGGTGGACTGGGCTGTTCTCTAGAACACTGTCCTTTGACTATCAAGGGAGATTTTCTGACTACTTTAAACTAGATGCTCATAATTAGATTGCTAAAAGTGATCTCAAAACAATTTGGTTTTTAGGAGGCGGGGTGATTCTTACCCAAATTCCAAAGTACGTTTTTTTTGTTTCCTAATAATCTCAGAAATGATGGAGGGAACCTCCCTGTGTAATTCCAGTGAAAACTCATGGTGTGGTTTATTTTGTTAGTACCTGCATACGCTTCTAAATTCAAGAGAAGTAAGTGAAAGGCAGGAGAGAAAGCAATAAACATGAGTATTAAGGACAGGTGCGCTGAAGAGCTCTCTGGACACCTCCAGATTTACCTGCTGGGGTGCCCAGAGCATGCTCTGGCAGAGGTGTGAAGCAGGTTGCAGCTTCTCTTTGGCTTTTTCAGTGGAAAATAGAGTATGGAAGAGGAAGGAGAGTGCAAATCCCATTCTTATTCTAATAAAGATCTGAGATGTCTGAACCGTGTATTCAAGCCCCTGGATGCCTTCCCAGGACCAGTAACAGATGTGCCTCACAGCCCAAAACTATGAATTCTTGAAAGCAGTGTGAGGGGAAGACATCCCACCTTAGGGTGGAACCAGGCAGTAATAAACATAGTCTGTGTCGTCCTTCTGGTCCCTCAGTGTATCCCATTGAGATATAATTTATATTTTAGAATAATTTAACAGAACTTGTTTGAAAATTTTTCAGAAAAAAATTAAATTTCATTGACATGCATTCTTTTGTCTGAGCTGAAATATTTGTGGAGGTAGATCTGTGGGAATCAGGTTTTTGTATAAGACTTCTGGATTGCATGCTCCTTGGCTATAGATAGTGAAAAGGCAGACATGAAAGACTAAAAAGAAACTATTCAAACCTAACTTTTTGAAGCAGAATTTAAAAACAGAAAAATTCAAAGCATTTTGTGAAAACTGTTAAGAAAATTCCAGCTGGTATTACAATGCAGAATCAAAACAGCCTTCAGAAGTTTAAACACTGACAGTGTTTAAATTATCCTCCAAGACTAGAAACAGACTTGTACTTCAAGTTAAGCTCTGATTTCTTCATTACAAATTAGTGCTAAATAGCACCTAATGACATCTGGATTTTTGCAGCTCGAATTATTGGCACATAGATCCCAGTTCTTCAGCACTGGGTTGTTCTGAGTTTCTCTTGCTTTCTCTTTTTTTATTATTATTTTCCTGCTAATTTTTGAACCTGATCCAGCATTTCTTACTCAGGCTAAACTCTCATTGAAGTCAATTTTGCCTGAGCAAGAATTGCAAGATCAGACCCTTTGTCACAGACTGGATGCATCATCTAATCTCATTTTCTCGCATAAATCAGTGAAGAACTCGGTTAGCAAAGACACATCAGAGTGTCTTCCAATACCCTTTTCCATTCATCCACCTTGTCCTTCCTCTTATGGCCTCAATGGCCCGACATGAGAAGATAAAAAGACGACCTATTCAAAAACACAAGATTCTGGGGGGAAATGTTGTTTATGATTGTGGACGTTATACTGGGTATTAAAATTCCGGTGTTGTCTTCTTGCCAGGGTATAGAAAGAAAAATAGGAAATGGTACAGTTCAGAGCCATTCCTGTGACAAACAGTGAAAAGAGGTGATACAACAGTGAAAACTTAACCCATTCACACGGTTTTCTTTGTTGTACATTGGATTCCAGAGAATAATGTGGTTATAATCAATTTGGACTGGGCTGCAGTCATATATTCCCTAATGGGGCCCTAGTATGTTGACCATGAATTTCAAAATAACTACACAAAGTGATGATAAAAAGTAGATTTTTCTGCTGGAACTAATGGTGATTCCTTCCGTTGTTTTGCACAGCATATGCTGTTCATAAATAATGTCAGAATTGGGCCAAGTTTCCTTAAGAAAGGTGGTCATTTAATGTAAGTAAATCCACATTAAATATTGAAGATCAGAAAAAAGCTGCCTTTTCAAAGAGGTCACTTTTAAGTGAAGGAAACAACAATGCATGTGTGCGGATGGCCAGCTCCACACTGGGTGACACAGAGTTAATGGCTCATAGAGAGCATATACATGTTTTTTAAAGATGTTTTATTGCTTACAAAAGGAAGTAGTCTAGAGAGACTGGATACATAAACTGGCTCCAGCCAGCTGCGGCTGTCAGGCTAGGAAGGATCCTGTTCAATTAGTGTTGTAAAATAAAATATTTTGTAAAGGAAATAAACACTATGAGAGCTAAGATTCATGCTTTCAAATATACACAAGGTTTGAATTTTTAATTAGGGCTGCTAATTACAGTCATCAGAAAGCAGAACAGAATAGATTTTACCTTACATTTAGCAGACAAGCCTTCAACCCCAGTGTATTTTTCAATTTCATTAATATTTTATGAAAATGGCCCTTGCAGCTTCAGCCTATTCTGTGCCTCCTACAAAACTGCCCCACATTATGGATGCCAATGCCTTTAAGCCATGTGCATTAGTGAGATGACAAAATGCAAAACAGCATCTTGTCAACCATTGCATCAATTGATTCTATTAGATAGTGTAAAAACAGTTGGGTGTGAGTTATAATCTAGCTGACACTAATGATGAAACAAGACACTGGCTGGGAGCAGCCATTAGCTATAAGCCAGAAATTAATGCTTCTAATATTTTTGAACAAATTAACCTTAATGAACTGGCCATGTATATACTGTAGTATATACTGATAAGTCAAGTAGTAGAGAATAGAGGTTATGTATATATAGATATACAGAAAAAACGTGTGGTTATAAAGGATTCCACACACATAATGCTATGACAGCAATTCTACAGTAAAATCAGCTCTTTTTTGCATTTAGATACATTCTAACTCTAATGCACTAAGGTCCAGTATTGTGCATTTCAATGAAATGTTTTATGCAGGAACATCAGTAAACAAATACAAAATTCAGTGTGTCATCATGCTGATTGATCAGATACAGCATTGGTGTTTTCATATAAATGTCTTAATTTCACTGGTATTTCACTATAACTAAGTTTGGGACCTGGTAGTCCAGATTTTTTAGCTGAAGCCATCATGTACTGAGCAAAATTTACAATGTGTTTCCTTTCTGTTCATTACTATTTGTGAACATTCTCTGACTGAGATTCTTACATGCTCTAAATCCACTCCCTGTCTAAAAGGATGTATTAGCATCTTGAACTAATATAGCTAATGTGAGACCTGGAATTCTAGGAATTCCATTTATAAGCAACCTAGAAAACAGAAGTGGCTAATTTATAAGGAAGCACAGAACAAAGGTAAGGCACTTGCCAACAATAGTTTGTTGGTTTAACTTTGACTTGCTTTCCTGGGAAAGAAGAAAACAGAATTTTCAATGTGAACTGTCAGCCCCTGTTATGACAGGCCTTCACTAGTTAGAAATTCAGAGTTCCTCCTCCATTGACAGAATGATGTAAAGAAAACCACCAAACAGAATTCTTTCAAGTTTCAACTACAACTCTACTTAAATAATTTACTTTTTAGTTTTACTCAGACTATTCTTTTTAAACTTGGTTGACATTTTCGTTGACAAGCACATTTTATTGCACAAGATCAGTAGAGAAATTGGCAGCGAAAAAGAGACAGGAAAAAACCTGGCTCTATTCAATGAGAGAACTACTACCTTGCCTTTGGGAAAAACAATGCTGGCAGTGACCTTTTCTGAAGCCAACAATCGCTGGTAAACCAGTCAATATAAGTAAAATATTTGGTTACTTTGAATGTTTCCTTCTCCTGTAAGAAGTAAACCAGGAGCTGTTTGTTTAGCTAACACATTTAAATCAAGTCAGCAATAAAAATGTTGGATATGAATATCAAGCCTTTAAATTAACCCATTTGAAACTAGTAAATATAATTATGAAATCAGTGAAAAAGCAAACATTAAAACATTTCCTTATGAAAGAGTGATAGCTGCAGTTAAAAGTAGTAGATACTAAAAAAAAAACAAAACACAGAAAAAAAAAAAACCACCAGAGTGGGAATCACATCTTAACTGTAGCTTTTGGTGTCCAAGATCTCTGGCTCTCACTACAAATGTGTGATGGTACTTAATGAGCAAAATAAAAGGCAGAATAAACTAGAGGTATCTTCAAGATTTTCAGAACTATTTGGATTATACATTGAGTGAGCCATCCATGCTTCCTAAATACCTTTGGAGGACATAGATTAGAAAGGCCTACAGTGACCTCCCAACCAATATTCCATTCAGACAGAGCTGTTCCAAGAAAGCCACACGTCAAGGTTGCTCTTTGAGTATTGATGCCTAGGCTGTTATCAGCATTGGAGTGAGTGTCTTAAAGAGCGCTGTATAATATTAAATGGGGAACACAGATGAACTAGTTTTATGCCTCTTGTCCAGCAATTTAAATGAAAGCAAATTTATTAGTTTACCAAGCCAGTTTAACCAGAAGTTTTTTTGGGTTTATTTCCAAAAACTAATGACAGACATTTCAGGAGCCTTTATCAAATACTTTTGACAGTGACCTGCAAACAAAAGTGACTTGGGTTTGATTTTTGGCAAAGCAGAGGTCTTAAGCCAGACCATTCTGCCTGTCCTGCCATGTTTTGCCTGTGCACCCTGTTTTCTCACTTCTGTTGTCTGGGTTAACACCACCACCACCATCACCACCACTGCTTTACTAAAGGTGCTGGGTTTTGGGGTAGTTTTTCAGACTAGTCACTGGAAAGAAGTGATGAACTCTTCAGATGAGACAGCCATCTTTAGGCAATTTGTTTAGGGGCCTGGTAAACATACAGTTGGATATGGCACAAGGGCTCCCAGTGCGACCGCTTAGAACCATCTCATCCCATATGGCTGAAATCATGGCTTTGTTTAAATCAGTGGGACTTTCACAATGGGGTTCTTCACATGGCTAGAATAAACACAGGCAACAATAATGAAGCACAATATGTTTTGGCCTGGGAAACTCATTTCTGAAAATTAAGTGAATAATTAGATGTAATGAATATACAGTTCTCACTACAGATTTTCTTAGAGGCTTTTTCCAGTATATCTTCCACCATAATACAGATGTTGCTACGCCTATACGAGGAAATACAAGAGGCACAGGGCATAGGTTCAATCACTGTCCTGTCATTAGACTGTCTGTTTAACTGTTAACACTCTGCCTGGCATAGTTTTGCCCTGTGCTGATTAACACTGTGCCGAATAACGCTTGGGTATTGCTCAAGAGACAGAAAGCACTGCAGACCCTTCCCAAGAAGAGGTTTGAAGATGGCCTCCCTGTTTTGTTGAAGAGAAAGTTTGAACAGGTAGATGCAAGTCTTGCTGTGCCGCTTGGCCTCAGAGAGAAGGAACAGTTCCTGACCTGCGTTATTTAGCAGTGTACGTGCTAAATTTATTCAGCCTCTGTAGCTATTTCTGATACATTCTGCTAATGACCTTTGCACTGCACTTGGCTGTATGTTACACATGGGTTAGGAGCACAAGGGCATGCTCAGTATGAGCATGAGATCCTAGTCTAGAATAATAGAATAAAAATGTTGGGTTGTAGAAACCTAGTTTCTTAGCAGTCTTTTCAGATGAGTCTAAAGCTGTCTCAAAACTCTGTCCCTCACATTCTCCTGTTGCTGAAATATCCCCCTTTTCTTCCCTAAATTTTCCATAGAACTTAAAGTTGCCTAATATGTTTCTCAGGACAGGAAGGAAAACTTTGTCCAAAAAAGATCTCCATTTAGTTTTCTAGTACCAACCTAGCTTATGAGCGTGCTGTAAAATTTCCCAGAGCTCTTAAACAGGTGGTTCAACTTTCCTTTTAATGTGCACCAAGCCCTCTAGTTCCTAACAATCATTTCAAAGTCCTGACTGAAGAAAATCTCCTGGTGAGGTAAAAGCAAAGCTTTTCTAAGCAAAATGCCTAGCTTTCTGGGCATCTTGATTTGGTTAACTTACTATCAGCAATCTCTTTCTTCTGTGCACCTTGCTTATAAAAGAACCACAGTGAAAAATGTAGCTTTAAAGATACTCGCATGAGAATGGCATGCCACAGACAGTCTTCTTTCAGTATTCCATTTTGTGGCTTTTTTGTCTCTCAGCATGACATTGATAGAATTTACATGGAAGTTAAACTCCTCCTTGGAGTGGTCTGAACCATGGATCACAATTCTCCCCTTAGCCTGCTGTTCAGATTGTCACATGTCTTTACTTCAGAAGTCAACTGGGGCTGAAGGGTACTGCAGTCCAGCTGTGGACTTCTCACCAGCAAAGATCCGCAGGCCACAGGAGATGAACAAGTGCGGTGCTCCTACCATGCTGAACCTGTCAGTACTGATCCAGCTTCTTCCAGTGGTCTTGAAATGGAGTGAGGACTCTAGCCATTCTTACCTGTCTTCCATAGGAGATACGGGTATTTCTGGTCTAGACTTTCAGTACATTGTGCAGACAGAGAAGGGATGCTGCTGTGCAGGCAGAAAGCAGCACTAATGGAATTGGCTACTTTCATTTTTGTTCATTAGGATTTTCACAGAATCACAGAATCACAGAATAGTAGGGGTTGGAAGGGACCTCTGTGGGTCATCTAGTCCAACCCCCCCGCCGAAGCAGGGTCACCTACAGCAGGCTGCACACGACC
>Ga0065711_1028602_pt1 | contig 40237 bp, 12 predicted proteins | sample Hoacrofraction12_FD_59098 | JGI IMG/M metagenome (GOLD analysis project Ga0065711, IMG submission 59098) | Hoatzin crop microbial communities from Cojedes, Venezuela - Epithelial fraction 12 v2 (version 2) | ecosystem: Host-associated > Birds > Digestive system > Esophagus > Crop | place... | reverse complement strand
GGCCCCGCCCCGCCCCCGGCCCCGGCCCCGGCGGCTGTGGCGCGGCCCTCTCGCGCCGTGCGGCCGGCAGCGAGGAAAACCCGCGATCTTTTAATTAGAAAAAAAAGGCTTTGCGCGCATCCTACAAAACGTATCCCTGAAGCGGACGTGTCAGCGGGTGAAGTTTGTGCTCGGTGTCCTTCAGGTCTCCGGCGTCGCCGCAGCAAACCAACGCGAAGGCTGTTTAGGCCGGGTTTAGCAGGCAGGTGGTCACTCACCTCTGCTTCGAGATGTTTCTCTTCTGTGGCACCTCCCCTGCTTTCCCTGCTTAATACTGTCTCTAAAAATAATCCTCGGGAATAAAACTTCATTACTGTTACAATTTGTCAATAAATAAATATTTTTGTAAGTTATTTACTTTGTATGAAAAATGTTTATGTCTAGCTCTATCGATACATCTAAAATCAAACTGCAACCTAAATTACTTAGATTTAAGCCATTTTTATTTTTAACCAGCAGCCCAAACTAGTTTGGCCATGTTTGATACTTTGTTGATGCAGTAGGACGCTGGATTTGGGCCCCATACCTTGCTACCCCCCAGCAGAAGGTGAAAAATGAAAAGGCTTTTAAAATCCGACAAGGTAAACACAATTCCGCCTCACACTAAGCAGATTGTTCATGTGGGGAAGAGCCTTTATTTTGCTCCATTTTCCTTCCACCCTCTCTCCACTCTTAACGCAGTAAGCCAGTTCCTCCTAGAAAATCTCTTTAAACACACAGGCTACTGTAATACAGAACAGGCTCACGGGAACATGAACACATAAGCCTTTGCTTTGCTTAACAAAAGAAAGCCCATTGGTGTCAGGCATCATCAAGTCTGTAAAAACTATTGTAGCTGGATAGCGATGTAGCAATTTTCTAAAAATACCTACCTCAGCCTCGTCTCAGATGTATTCCCGAGTTTTGTACTTGGCTCTCTGGAGGTTTGTTTGTTATTCAGCATACTTGTAAAACAGTGCCTGTTAAATATGAAGAAACTGCCATTTTACTTCTGTAATATTGCATGGCAAAATGAAAAGTTTTTAATTTTTGTGAGCAGTTCTGTATCAGATATTTTCCTGCGACAAACATTCTGTTGGGACTGCAGCAGAACTGAATGAGCAGAGATGAATAACGTACCTGAAAAACAGTCTAGGATTATATTAATATTTTTTGGTGTCCACCATTTGGAAGCCATGGGAATTTTCTTAACACCCAAATTACCTTCATCACCAAAACTCTTGAAATGTGATTCCAGTTCACAAAATAGCTGTGAATTGCGGAGACTTAAGCAGCATCTCAGAAATCTTCCCATAAGTTGACAATATAATGATATGGAGATTTTAATTCTATTAGAGCACAGATAATTTTTAAATCACAAAAGAATAGGAAAATATATGGAAAACAGCAGAGAGAGGGAGAGGAGAAAGACAGTCACTCAAGAATAATTCTGGTCCTCCTTCTCTGTGGTGAGATCTTTCAACACAATCTGAAACCACAGGAAATTTTCTCCCTGTAGTGATGGGTCACACATGCTGTAATATCTTTGATCTATCTGTTATTTGGCTCTGAATATTGTCTGAGAAAAGGAACCTTACACCAAGTTATTGTTACCCATTATAAAAGATATCAGAGTACTGGAATCATGCAATAATGATGCATGTGGAACGAAGCTTTTTTGCAATTTGAAAAAAGTAAGTTAAAGCAAGAAATACTGAACTCTAATTTGGAAGAGAACAGAAAACCAGACTGATTTAAGGGTTAAGCATGTATACTAAATCTAAACCATTAAGATAAAACCTCTGGAAAATACTTTTCAGTAATTTGAACAGATTCCCTGATTCCTTCTTGCCAACAGGGATGATCTAGAAAGATTATCTAAGAACAATGAAAATAATCTTTTTTGGCTTTGCGTAGTCAGCTTCTATGTTTAAATCATTTGTTTTTCTAATACATAGCATAAACTGATGCAGAATCAGGGAAATTTAAGAAACAGAAATATACTCAGCACATTTCTTTGCATAGGATACATACAGAATTTTTCCTGAAGCACATTTCTTTTTGTCAAGTTCAGTTTAAAAATTCTCTTTTGATGGCATTTCCATCATTTCCCTCAGGAAATCACTCCACTGGATAGTGTATCATTTTGTCAGGGAGATTTTCTAATGATCAACCTAAATATTTTCCCTCTTCCTTTGCTGATAAGCTTCCACGGATTTTATCACTCAGCTAGCAGTATTGTGGCCTACATACTCTCAACTAAACACCACGCAACTGTCAGCTCATGAGAAAACTGAGAGTCAGGCAAAGCCTTTGTATCTTCTGATTCCCATAGTTAGAAATTTTGAGAGGTACAAACTTCTTAGTTTTTATGCTTCTCAGTAGTAAAGTGCCATACTCTATTTGGAGAAGGAGCACCTGCCCCACCTGCTTAACAGAAAACTTCATGACTGGTATAGGATGAAACTGGGGAGAATCTCATTTCCACGTACTCAGTTTTGCTGCTGTATGGTGCCACAACCTCTCTCCAAGTTTCCATATTGTTTGGGACGAGCTGCATCAGGCATTTAGGGCCTTGAGTTACAACGAAGCTGTGGTGCTGCCTGTGTTTGCGTCATGGCATCACTCATAGAGGGCAATGGCTGAAGGCGTGACGTTTACTGTGCCAAGCACTCCAGTTGACAGAGACTGGAAGAAAGGACAGAAGGAGCCTCCATTCTGCTGTGCAGGAATCCAGTGGTGCCCCAGAGAACATAGTGAAGAGATAGGGCATACTTGGGATACTGCCGCATGACAACGCTGTGTTCCTTCTCAGGGCTGTGGTACCAGACCGCTCAAACTATTAGTCTGTTCTCTGAAGTTAGTGGATCCAAGATTATTAGCTCTGGAGGCATACATATGCACATATGCAAACTTGCTGTGTAAATGCACAGCACGTTTGAAGCATCCTGGGAAAAATGTGGCAGAAACACAGGTGAATTTATTGTGTACGTGCTGTAGATCTGATCTGTTCACGGTATATTCGCCTCACTGCAGAAACAGTATGGCCTTTATGCATATATGCCTGGCCATTCATTATGTTCCCAGAAATCCAGGAGATTGCCATCTAAATGGGTAAAGTGAAAAGTTAAAAGCAGAAGACTATTGCCAAAATTGGTATGACTGGCAGATTTTTTTCCTTCGTTTGTATTTACTCTTCATGGACTTGATTGGTTTTGCGTGCTTCTTCTCTTGTCAAAGATTCATCTGTGCATATTAGTTCTGCAACGTGACTCTTAACATGAGCTTTCTCACCTGGATGGACAATTGCATCTCCAGCTTTAAGCTGTATCTTACTGAATCATGAACCATAATTTCACTAGTAGTTATCTAGCTATGTCTCCTGTAGCGAAGTGAGACCATCTATATTGAGAAGTGGTAAAAAGGACCAAGGTGTTTGAAATATATTTTAGATAAAATTTATTGGCTTTACTGCTTAGCATACCATCTCTTTTACAACTAGTTGGAAAGATACACTAGAATATTTAATGAAGCAAGCTTTATGTAAAGAAGACATTTTTTACATAGCAAGGCTAAAGATTAGGTACATGAATTGACGATTAGCATTTATGACTTCCACAGATTAAATGAAAATACAAATGTCTTTTAAGATCTAAGCAATCATTTAGAGGTCTTAATAAAATGTGTCGTCAGGCTCAGATTACATATAATGGGAAGCTACAGTTATGATATTTTCCTTATATATACGAAGAAGACATGAACAGAAGTGAAACAGCTGGAGAGGAAAATGAAATGTGTATTTTCTCACAAGTGAAGGAATATATGAGGTTTCCATTTATCTGTCTGTCTATCTATCATATAGGAATATTAGTGCCTCCAGAGATAAAGATGAAGCTTCTTTCCCTGGAGAAAGAAATATATTTTCAACCTCATAGAAAGAATTACCTTAGAAAGATGTGAAAACATTCATCTTAATTAAATTTTAAAAAAGGTTGTAAAGAACTTGAAATATAATATCTCATTTTCAGCACACTTAAGAACCATACAAAACACAGTAATATTTTGTGTTTGGAACATTTTGAGACTAAAGGTAGAACCAATGAAGGCAGAAAAATAAAATTTGCAAAGGTGCTTTTATTTCACATGTATAGTCCAATCTATTAATTTTGCCTATCCAGCAAAACGCTTATAATCAGCACCTCAATAATCCCATTATAATCAGTTAAACTATTCATGTGCTTAAAATTAAACATATACCAATGAGTCACGGATCTTGACCTATGTTCAACTGTATCCCCAAACATTTAAAAAATGCAGCATCCTTAGAAAAGCATCCATTCTGATGCTCTTTTTCACTTCATTTTCAACATCATCTATGGCCATGGACAATTCAGTATTCTTTTTGATTAAGGAGGCAGGAAGATACACCAGTGTTATATTAAGAAGCACTGTTGTGATCTTAATATGTATTTTAAACAATGATAAATTTGTATCAATAACAATGTCACAGTTAAGAGCACCACGACAGTAATTTCCTATGTGTGTGTGTGCATCTGTGTGTCTTCTCATTTCTGTTAGGGTTCTGCTATGGCATTGCAACTGTTTGGGTTGTCCTTTTCTGCAAGTAGCAGGGAGATAGCCTCTCTTCTCAGTACCTAAGGAAAGAGAAATGACATCCACAGATTCTATAAATCTTACATCATACATTTCGTTAAATTATTTGCATGTTTTTGCTTTCCACATAATAAGGCAAGAACATCCTACCTCGTTGAACTTCTTTGAAAACGTAAGCAAACAAAATAAATTACTTAAAGGACTTAAAATAAGACAACCGCAAAGTAGCATACAGTTAACAAATACATGATGACTATACAGATAAATGTTCCTAGATCGAACAAATTGTTCTTGTCTGTCTCAAGCACACAGTGACTAAGGGAACACATACCAATTTTGCATTAGACACATTAAGGTGTCCTACTCTCTAAGAAATCAACCAGAAATAAAATCACAATGCATATCTTAGTTGCCTTCACCATCTTTTTAATGAAGGCCAACTCTAGAAAGTGTCTTCAAAATACAAATGCACAAAGCCTCATCTCCTATCAGTGTACTGTGCCAGTAATTTGCCAAGAATGAAAAGCAAAGAATTTAAGGCCTAAAGACTTCATGTTAAGAAGGCCTGAAATGCTTATCATGCATGTTTTATTTTTTAAAATCTTCCTTTCTTTTTCAGTTGATGAAATCTTTTTATAGATTATGTTACTCATAGGGCCATGGAGGTGACAGAGCTGGGGTTTAAAGACCAGCTCTTGCTGCCATTCCCCCAAGGTGTGTGGCATGGTCTGCCATCCCTAAGAGTGGAGAGAGCTACCTGTACCACATTCTGGAACACCCAAAGGTCAACTTACACACCTTCAAAATCTTTGGCACAAATGCTTATTTTCCTTCATTAACTCTCACCTCTCTAGGTAAGGTTTTCACTGTCTGTGCGAGAGTTTACTGAATCTGTCATCCTCTAAGTGGCACAGAGTTTCTGCTGTGCTGTCATGCCACCCAAAAAAAGAATGTGCAAGATTAGACAGTGAACCATGAAAGCTCTAGCTGACTGAAGGACCAACAAGGCTGTCTGACTGTTGTCACATAGAAAATTGAATCTGGCTCTCAGTGAACTTTCCTTCTCAGTAACGTCTATGGTTGCTATTGTCTTGGACATCTCTGGACACACTGCTCTACTTGGAAATGCTTATAGAAATGAAAAATGCCCCTTCTGATGTATCTGAGAACACTTTCTGGCTTTCCTGCTTGCTTAAACCTAAATGCCAAAGTAAAACTCCATCAAATTAACACAGGAATGAGAGGTACTGTTCAGACTCATCCTCATCACCTTCATCCTTCTGACATAGTAAAGACATCTTTCAAAACCAATGGTCACCAATAATCTGTCACAAAAATTAAAATCTGTCACAAAAAAAGCAGGTGCCATTGCCAGGTACAATGTTACAGAAGAACCCTTAAACACCCAGTTAATATTTCTCTGTCCAATTCTGCTTCTAAGGTCAAGGCTCAAAGATTATATCTTATTCTATTGGAGACAGGATTCACCCAAGCTAGTTTCCAATTTCACATATGCAAACTTGGGTACTAAGCTTTTAGTTTTTTCCTTCTTCTGGAAGAAGATGAAACCCTCTCCTTTTCCTAATGCACCTTTGATAGCCAGAAATACAGCTGGAAACTATCATACTTGCTAGTCTCAAGCTTGCCTGCAAAGAAGTATTTGTCAAGATCATTAGTTACCTGTGACTCCCAGCTTGCCAAACTCCACCTCTTTCAGAATTTTGCTATGCCACGGAAACATTGCAATAAGAATAACCTGATCAGAAAAACATTGACCCGTAAACCTGTAACTTAACGTATTGAAATAGAAGGAATGAGCTGACAGGAACAGGACTACATATGACACTTTGTAAGACACATCCCAGATCTTCGTTATGACCAAATCAAATGAATAATGTACCACAGCTTTGCACCACTTGTATCATTTACCAAATTGTAAATTACTGGGGGAACAAAAATGATAAATCAGCCTCTGTGCATCTGGCTCTTTTTAACCATCAAGCCAGTCGAGAAGACTCACGTCTTGTGTTGGTAACTTCTGAACACACCAAGAACCTTCCTGTTCTTCTAGAACAGGGGAGAGTGTATTAGGGGTCCTAATACCTTACGGCTTTATAATATGGATTACAGGTCCTGTCTGGTAGGACATCACTTTCTACACAACCTGGTGGGCACACAAACAGCCACCTATTAGCAAGTGCACAGTGGACTGTGGTAAAGTTAACCACAGGTTCATGTGTTTAATTTGCATTCTGGGTCTGAATTCCATGCATCTCAGACCTAAAGTTTTGTCTCAGTATACCTTGATAAAGAGTACATAATTTTGTCTGCTTTCTAACTAAATACATCATATAAATTAAAAAAGACCAAAAATCATTAAACAACTGGTAAAGAAGACTGATAACTGTTTTTTCGGGTGGAAGTGGTGCCTACATGCACTGGATTCTGCCCGATTCTTACTCCTTTCCTTTCTTCTCTCACACAGTCGTCAATACCTTCCCTTTTAAAAATGTACTGGAGATGACAAACCAGAGATAGGTTTAAGTATCTGAGATTTGCCTAGAACATCAGCTTGGCTCAAATAACAGGTTTCAGACTCTGCTTCTTTGGCAAAAGTAGCAAAACAACCTATTAATCTCTACCTCCTACCTGCACATTCAGATAATGTCAACATGGCTGTTCCTCAGCCCTCGAAGCTGAAGTGATAATAAAACCTAAACATCTAATATTTTAATAGTAGAAGGAGAAATCACTGCTTTCTATGTCTGTCATCCTATTTCATAGCCTCAGATGTATAGTTTTATCTTTAGCATTAGGGAACTAAAATCAGTTAACACTGCTGAGAAGTCTTGAGGTGGCTCTGAATCATTTCTGTCAACCTCTCCGAATTCTGTTCAGCAAGTCCCCACTGACAGCAAGCCTATTTTTTTAGAAACATTACAGACCCCAGAGTAGGAAGATGAAACTGCAATGCTGATGCAATGCATTTAAAATAAACTTCCTTTGCTCCTCCAATCTTTTTGCTTTTTTCCTAACTTGGGTTCAAAATGTTTCTTTCCAAATTTTCCTTTGATCAGAGAGGCAAGAAGAAATGCCTCAAACTCTGAAATGCTCAACAGCACTGTTGCCGGTACCTGGGCTGCAGAAAAGGTTGGTGTTGGATTACAGCTGCTCCTACTCAAGGAACAAACCAGGGAATATCAAGAACTCAGTCCTAGTCTCATGTGGCCAGTAGAAAACTCTACTCACGTGCTGGATTAGTGCCATGTCATGCAACGCTGGGTAACCGGCAGGTGAGTCACTGCATCCCAGGAGAAAGCCACATGCCAGGCCTGCAGTTTCTATATGGAGTTAACTAGCTCTTTCAGCTCGTCATCTGATCCATTCCCAGGATCTCTAGCGGGTACTGCTCCTAGCCCAGCTGGCCTATTGAGTCAGCTGAGTACCCTTCCTCCCATTTAGTTACATGCCTTAATACCTGTCTTCTTGTTGACGTGATCGTTCCTACTAGATCTAAATCTAGACTGAATTCTGGATCATAAATTTTACTGTTGACTTCTTTAAGACAAAAAATAGCCACTCAAAGGTTCTTGAGGAGGTAGAGCTGAGGTAAGACATTGAGGACTTTTCAACCTATGTGTCTTTGCCTGGGTCCAGCCAAATCCTGTAACTAACTACGAAGGAAGATGAGAATTATCCACCAGTCATAAAGCTTTCAGGAAAAGGAGAAGACACAATTCCATAGTTTTTCCATAAAATATAGCTGAAAAAATAGCTAGGAGAATAAAAAAGAAAAAAAATGTTCCTCGGGTATTCTTTATATCAAACACAGAAAAGTCAAAACAAATAGAAGTGTGCAATTTTTTTTTTTCCTTTAACTGGTCACCTATAAACTACAATTTTATTTTTAATCCTCTTCTGTTTAAACAGCAGACTTATTTTTATGTAGTACTTCTGTTGGCAATTTTCCTCCAAGTGCTTTGAATGTGTTCATAATAAGAGCGTTAGTTTAGTGATTGCTGCACTAATGTGATGTAAGGAATGAAAAGAATGATTCATTTCTTATTCTAAAGCTTTAAATACAAATTAACACAAAAAAAACCCCACTAATCTTCTTTTGGGGGGATTTAGATGTTACAGTATTACACAGACTACTTAAAAGCAATAAAAGAAATAACCTTAGAAAATTAAGCAAAATGAATTTTCAATTAGTTTCAGAAACCGCGACAAATGCATTTTGAAAGGAAAGAGTAAAATGCAACTTTGTTCAGTATAAATTGAAATTGCCTTTTGTGCTTAATATAGTTCACTTATAATTAGACGAAGATTTTGTTCTGGTTTGAAACAAAGTTCCATCTTGAGATTACTATGTACTGTGTACACAGAAGTTTTCTCAAGAAAGGCTGGTGGTGCAGGGTTTGCTTTGACAGCCTTTATCATAGCTTTATAGAAATGAAAAGTGAAAGAACACAGCTGGTTTTAACAATGGGGCATGTTCAACATTAGACCAAAACACATTAGATATTGCAAAATATTGCACATTATATTTATAGCTCCATGCAAGTTTTTGAAATTCATGCTGATGCTGCTCTAATTCAGCTTCTTAGAACAATCTGTCCCCTAATGATGGAATTAGATTTAACTTTGAGAAACTGCTTTTTAAACTGGTGGCAGGAGAGTTGAATTCAGAGCACTGATAACAAATTAATGAATTTAAGCCTATTCTACAAACCATTTGTGGTGCAATTTGGAGGTCTTGCTCAGACTCTGAAACTACATTTCAGTGCTATGTTTGCCATTATGCCTTACTGTTTTTGAAAATGCCCTTCTGAGAACTTCCTGGCATCCAGCCATGATGTCCTTTGAATTATGCACATAGTAAAAATATGTAGGATGAGATTCCCCAAATATATTTCAACAACAGGTCCAACATTTGTGCACCATTGAAAGCTTCAGAAACCCCACTCATTGCTTCTTCATCCTTGAATAATCTAAAATTCGATCATTTAAATCTTGAGGTCCCCAATCAGTGTAACACCTAAACCTTGCAAATAGATCATTCGGCCATTTTTGTTTTGTTTTGGAACATGGGGCATTTTTTAGCTACTCAGAGCACACCACACAAAAGAAAGCAGAAAAGAGCATGATTTTTTCTAGAAGGCTACTGGTTACAGCCTTCACCAAATGTATGAGAAATTGAGAATCTAATTTCAGGTCTCCCTGTTTAGGAGACAATTTCAACACCGATCTACCTTCTATCGAACCATTCTTAATATAATAAAAAAGAGAGAATAGCTCATAGAAGAAAGTGGCTGTATGGTACTAAATGAGAAGCTTTGAAGTAGATCAGTGCATGAAGTGCTTTAAGCAATAGTCCATAATTCACTAAAGTCAGTGAAAGACTCAAATTTAAAAGATTCTGATCTTTATTTATAAACCCTTCTGGTTTATGTATTTATAAGACTGTAAGGCTGAAGTAAAAATGAAGAACTATACCCTTTCCAGTGAGAAGGGTTATTAAAGTATGAATTTGTCCCCTAAGAACTCTTGGACAATGGAAATGATGGAAATGGTAGATCTGGAAGATCTTACAGCCTCAGAGAATACTATCATTTTCTTTCTGTCCTCTGTCCTTCCCTCCCTTTTCCAGAACTTTCACAAAGCTGTTAACTCCAGTGTTTTGGAACTGTGTTAGACCTGTGACATGGGAGAAAGGAATTACCACTTTCCTAAGACTGGTGACAGTCTCAAAGGTTGACATATCCCAATAGAAAAACTATTCTCAGGCCCCCAGAGGGAATTAGAAACTGTAAGGAAGGGATTCTGAGCTGGTCAGTGTGTCTACACATAAAATAATGGCTGAGAGAATTGCTGCATTGTACTACCTTATCTGTAGATCTGTAGCATTCAGTACTGGAAAATCGCAGATCAAGTTTAAGGGAAGAAGCCTAGCAGCACTTTATTCCATGTGTTCTAGATTAGGTAATTGTATGAAACATTAAAAAGGTTCTGTTAGAAATGCCTCTTTTCTTGAAGTTGGACCATATCTGCTAGTAATGATTCTCCATCATCTTTAGTGGCGAGATGCAAGTGTGCCTAATGCCCACAGACTTAACGAAACCCTCCTTCTCCCACTGCACAGTAAGGGCTGATGCCTTCTGCTGCCCCTACAGAAGTCTCCTGAGAACAGTTCCCAGCCCATCCCAGCCCACACACCATGCCTGCTCTTGGCAAGGAGAACGCCAGCTGACCCAGGCCAAAAATACGCCAAACAGTTAAACGATGTGGATGGTCACATGAGCATGCCAGAACTCAAGCTCTGAAAGGTTTGGTTAATTAGTATATGTTTAGACATTGCTTACGTAAGAGATTACAGATAGGGCTGCTCCTGATTTACTGCAGAAGTGAAAGCATGTTCATACCTAATGTGGAACAGGTTGCTCTTTCTGATATTTGGAAGAGATTGCAATCTCCTGCTGCAAAGTCAAACTCATTCCAGATTGAATCTTTTGATCTCATTGTATGTGATCAAAAAAAAAATCAGTGAAAATAATTTTCAGTGAAAAATTGCGATAATGTTCCTGGTTTTCAGTATTTTTGCTTATATTTGTAGTCAAGCTTTGAATCCATTATTGTAAGCTTGACAATAAACAACAGCTGAGACTGAAATAACAAGATTAATATTTATAAATGCTGTCAAATATCTTTGTCTACCCAGTGGTATACTGAATGTAATTTCAATATCAGAAGGCAATCCTATGTCATTAAGAATAAAATAATGAATATTTTCCATATGTAATGAATACATTGCATCACTGTGCTGTGGAATTCAATCTTCATGTGCTGTAGTTTGATTCTACTGATGTTAGCAACTCAAGTGACCTGGCAGGCAGTCTCATGATCCACTGTGAAAGTTCAGCCTCTTGACAAGCATGACTATCAAAATTCTTCTGATGTAGTTGGCTTGACAAAGGATTTTCAATAATGAATTATTATATAAATATTTTAACCTATTTAACATTAGCACCAGTACTTGTACTCAAGAACTACAAATACTGGGTGCAAAGTTATTTGATGACTGTGAAGGCATAAATAATGGATATTTAAACCACTTCAGATTTCAGATCAGAAATTGCCACTATTAAGATAGTCAGGATATACCTTCGGGTATGTGACACCATTAAGCATGGGCTTTTTTTTTTTTCCAGTTCCCTGTTAGTGGAGTTACCGGGCTAATGGGTTCATCTGAAAGCTTGGAAAAAGTGTAAATCTTACATTTTTCACCACCATAATTACTAGATCAATTTTGTAAATGAAGAGTAAGAGTATGATTTTGGTGTTTGCTTTACTTAGCTGCGGGAAGCTGGATGTAAATAATAAAAAAATATTAAATACAAGAAGGCATGAAAGCCAGATGCTAAGGGTAGCTGAGCTCCCTAGTTCACATCTACAAACAGTCCCTTTTCTACAATTTGTGGCTGAGTGCGTGTTTCAAAAACTGCTTGGTAAAAATGGCAATTTGCTTATTCCATGCACTGTGTGACATTTGTTTACTTTGTAACATATGTTATTTCTACACAGAGTAACGTCTAGCTATGTGAATGATATGATATGCATCTTTTAACTGCATTAGTTCATCATGTGTTATTAAAGTTCAGAAGGAGAAAATGTGTTTTCATTTCTGTTGGTTTTCATTTTCCCAAGGCCAGTTTTGTATTGGCAGAGATATTATCCTGAACTGTGTCTAACAATAATACTTCATTTACCTGTAGTACTTCATTTTTATGGATGCAAAATCAGAAGCCTACACGTCTTCGGGATTGACTTACCAATGGCAATGTTGTTCTGCATAAAAAGGAGCATCACTTACTCACGGATTGTAGGAACAAAATAATTTATTTTCCTTGTTTTCTGTTGGGGTTTTTTGTGTTACCTTGCTGAACAAAACATATTATGTAATAAAGTAGGCTGATGATATAATTCTAAATGAATGTATATTGCAAATAAACTATTATATGTCCATTTTATATCTTAGTCATAGGCATGCTTTTAGAGTCTGGTTGTAGATAAAACATTATATGAGCTGGTCATATCCCATAACTATTTATTCTGGCTTAAACATTTACAAAGACCAAAGAAAAGCATGACGTGGAAATACAGTTAACGACTAATGTCAAGGATCTACTTAACAGAATACAAAAAATATAGATGCAACATGTTGTTTAATATGAACAGTTGTAAATCAGCTGAAGGCAAATGTGTCATTTTTACAATTACCTCAACTGGATTGGGATTTTACCCAAAGTCCTCTCTCCCTACTTTGAAGATAACAGTGAATGTCTGCAATGTTTGTTGTCTGGATAATGACATTCTATCCTAATCAAGAAAAAATTCTTTTTGAAGTGTGGCTGTGGTAGAATAGAGAGGAACAGTAGCAGCAATTAAAAAGATTGACATGCAGAGAAATCGCAGCAACCTTTATCATACATCAGAAAGCATTCCTACAAATTTCCTATCACAGAAAATGACGGGTATATGTGTTCTTCTGGTTTCCTAACAACTGTGTCTACAAATGTAGCTCGTGATTGTGAATGTGAAGACATGCCCACCAGCAAAGGTTGCAAAACATTGCTTCAGTTCAGTGCAGTTGTCAAATATATATGATAATGTTGTCATTTAATGACACAAGAGCATATGAACTTTGAAGTCTGAAACATCAGTTATGAGTATAACAAAAAATCTGAAAAAGATCTGAAATGCTACTGTATACATAATCTAATGCTCAAGATGGCATTAATTTTAATGTAAAGTGTTTCATTACACAATTCATATGGAAAGAAGTATGTGAAATATCAATTTATTGCAAATATAAAGACAAAGCATTGAGATAGTACAAGTTCATGATCTAATTTTTTTAATCAAAGCTACAAAAGGAACAAGAAATTTAAGAAGATGACCTCTGAATTATACTCCTTTATATTAATGTATTATGTACACTAACAACAATTTTACTGAAAAAACTATTGTTACATTTTGCTGGAGATTTTTGAAACATGAAATATTTATATGAATAGAAATACACATACTGTTTGACAATTACAGGTACATAGAATTTACCACTATGAGATGATGCCATTGATCAGTTTGCTAAATAACTGAATTATCATTTACATTACTGAATATTGAAGTGTGTAAACAAAGCAAATAATGCATTACAAATGTGTAAAATGAATCCAATAAGTCTATGGCATTCTTGCTAATGTTCAAATTGTCTTAGCCAAACTTGAAAAAATAAATAAATAAGTGGGCCTTATAAGCCGAGACAGGAGGCCTCTGATTCATTGATACAGAGGCAAGGCATGCCCCGCTGAGGTCAGACCAGTAAATTTGGCTGTACGGAGCAGTATTCTGCCTTCAACAACAGCAATAGGAGATGATACTTAGTGAAAGTGAGCCTGGTCACTTCAAGCAGTCCACCCCCTTCCTGCTCCCCAGCATCCACAGTTGTTTCAGGGGGTGCCAGCGGGTACATCCCTGCCTGATTTCATTAGTATTTGTTTATGGACCTTTGTGAATTAATTATTTTTTGGATTAGACTTTTGTACTTAAGAAAGATCCAAGTTATCCTCTTTGAGCCACTTCCCGTTTACACAAAGTTGCTCAGTTGATCTTAATTTCTGTCAGTAGAAAAAACAAGGAGAAAAGCAGTTACTTAATATAGCCAAGTCAAGAACAATTATTGAGTAACTTAGCAAATAAGTTATTAGATTGTACCTGAAAACAAATAGAAAACCAGTACACTTTACACATCAGCAAAGGTGTATGTTACTACATTACTAGGCAAAAAATGTGTAATGATCTAGAACTCAGAGAGTTCTAGAGTGAGAGGATGCTATACTGTCACACTTTGCAGTTAACAAATGAAGTTGCAGGAGTATATAGCCACTGAGGATTATATACAACCTTGTACTAAACACTTATGGAAAAATACTTCAATGCTGTTGCACAGAAATTAAAAAAACGCCACGCCAACTATGATCTCCTTCTGGAGTGAATTTACTGAATGTGGAATTCCGTTTGATGAAAAATTTTGGTAGAGATGACAAAGTATGATTCAAGATAGGTCAAAAATGCAAGAAGCTCAATTTATTTCACATCTCAGTTTCAGTTTTGAAAATTGTGCTGCTTAGTAAGACAAATCAGTATAATCAATAAACACCTTCTAGTTAGCTGTAGGAAAGTGCTGATGAATGTAGAGTTTGTTTAAAGATGTTCTTATTTTCCCTAGGATACCTGTCAGATATGACTTCAAGCAAGAGCATATGTGTGTGAATGAGATTAAGATCCTTGTCCACTGTTGGAATAGACCTGCTCTTCCATAATTTTGTGTCAACTGTTTTCAGGAAAGGAAAACTGGTGAATTAGCTTAAAATAACAGAATTAATGTAGTTTCTGCCATCAGCAGCTGATGCAGAACTAGCTAATTTCCAGCTTTGGGTATGTTGGTATGTTTGTAATGCTAAAGGTTTTGAAGGTGGGAAGTCGTCATATTTTTGTCAACATTGCATAAGTTGATGTCTTTGTTAATAACATGTATTTATTTTCTCCATATATTTTTATAATGATATCTGTTCTTTTATCACAGCATGTATGACATATTTGCATAGTGATAATACCAAAACCATACTTACTAATGAGAATAAGGAAAATGGCTCCTACTTTTATAATCTTTCCATAAAACGTATGAAGTAGAAAAACATGTTCAGCGAATGACTCAGGTGTCCACAGGAGCAATTTTGTGTAAGCGATTTGGTGAAAACAATACTTGCTATTTCACCATCAGAATACCAAATAAAGACTATTAGAACAGTAAATTATAAGAGTTGTGGTGCTAGCTCACAATTTTTTTCTATATCTTTGCCTTCTATAAGAGATTTATCTTACACACAACAGCTTCATGCGATAGGAAGACAATGAACTACAGGCACCCAGTTAGAATTAACATACACTTTAAATGTACATGTGGATATGATGTAGGACAAGGCTGGTATCAGAAATTAAAACTCATTATGGATTTAGACGTAAATGTTGGGGTATTTGCATAGAATATTTCATCCCATTACTTGAAAATGATTGCTTCATCATTTTTAATATATTGTCAGCTGTTCATCTTCAGAGAATGTACAAAGAAAAAAAAAATTTTAACCTTTATGCTTATGTGTATTATGCTTATTCTAGAAACTATAGTCTTACAGTCTTGCATTTTCTGCTTCTGTGATTGCGTTTAACTTTGCAGCACAATCTCCATGTAGACAAAACCTCCCTGAAGTCTGTATTAAATCAGTTACTTACTAATTACAGAATGAGTTTAATGGTATTTAAAATATATCAGTTCTGTTTAATTCTGTGAAGCTTCTTGGTAAAACACACAATAAAACCACTTTGTAATGAGCTGCATGACACATCTCTTCATTACTTCCTCTTTTGCCTTTTTCACTTGCATTCTAGTTTCCTGTTAAAAATAAGAGATTCCAAGTTTGCAAATTGTAATAGCTTGTTTGCCAATCATAAGAAAGACAGTCTTACCAGTTTTAAAGTACATTGTACTATTTGTGAATTCATCATATTGATGGCCTTGAAATCTGACCTGTTCCACCACCAAAGGATGGGGGTTGGTAGGAAGAGGGGGAATTTGAAATTCTCCACATTCTCTTATGAGTGTTAAATCACAATGTATTGGCAAACAATGCTTTAAAGGACAAGCTCATAGCTTTTGGTTCTTGGCAGTCTGTTGTTTATAAGACCATTGAATGTTGCTTAAGCCATGAGAAATGAAACAGAGAAATTAAGCAACGTATTGTATAACGGAGTCTTAGTTAAGTAGCACTGCCCATATATGCCTGAAAGTTCAGGAATTGTGGAAAAGACTATGGAAGGAAACTGTACAGGTTATTTTAGGCTTGGTTTTTCAATTAAAAATGTCTTTGAGCTGTATCTCCAAAATTTCATAGTTCATTAATGGTAAATTAGAGCACATACAGAATTGGAAATGCTTTTTCTGTTAAGTATCAGCAAGCCTTTCTTGCAAACAACAGCATGTCTGTTCATAGCTGTCCTTTGTACCATCAAAGTTTGGTGTATTGAAGGATTAATCACCATTTAAGCCCTTGGTTTGCCTTTCTACAGTTAATTTCCAGACGAACACAGACTTACGGTAGCAGAGTCCTATGGCAAAAAAAACTAAGGCTGCCTTCCTACAGATTTCTCCAGCCCTACAGAGCTGGATCAGTCCCTCTACAGAAAGGTTGGGATGTGCTACTATTCTATAGGCCAGAAGTGGTAGAGGCCATTTTTATTAGGTACTCTTAATAATAAGCCATTAACCTAATGGAAAGAAAGTTCATCTTCAAAAGTTCTCGAACTTTTTAAAGTCAATTGACAAAATCTCTCACTCAGGTATTTTGTGGTCTGTAGACAATTTTGTACCTAATGTCATGAAGGTTATACAATATCACAATATCACTAATCCTGTCAGTAGAGTGGATGGTGTTTATGGAGATAGTTTTTAAAATCTCAAAGCAGTAAGTAGAGATATTGAATACCATGTCTGTGAATATTTTGGATTAAGAAGAGTTGGGTAAATTGCCCTCATTTCTCACCCCATTTTTTGGGGCTAGTTTTTCTGTTTTTTTTAATGCCTAGGTTCTTCTTGCAGTGTACGTACACTAAAGATAGGGTCGGGTGGGGGAGACTTTGGGGGAGGGAGTAATCGCCTGTATAATCCTTGTTATTATATCTAAAGTAATAGTTGGGGGCTAAGAGCTGAAACAATATTTTATGAAAGTATCATGTTGAAGTTTTTGCAGGTTTCAAAATATTTAAATATGTAAATTTCAATGAAGAGACTTCAGATTTTTTGATAGCCTAATGATTTTAAGCATCTCATTTCTAGTCAAACACTGACAAAAGATGTTCAGATTGCAGTGTGAGATGGTTTCTATGGTTACAGTTGTTTCCTAGCATTTTAGTGACATCTTTTGTGAGCATTGGCTGCTTCACTTATTTGTCACTAATGTATGTGTAGAACTATAGTTAATAGCCTTGGGCGGACAATTTTCTTTCCTCTGAATGGTGGTATTGTTTTTTAGCAGCATTTTTCAATAAGGTGACAATGCACTAGAATACTAATGGTATGTATGGTATTTTAAGATGTCAAGTTTTCAATAAAATGGTAATGAAAATTTTGCATTTCATTTAATAGCTAAATATTCATGAATTTTTCACAGTGTGATCAACTGAGCAAAAAATAAAGCAACTGTATAATGTGTAATACTAAACATCATAAATTTAAGTTCTGTTCATAGAATCTATTCAAGACTTTTTAATAAGTAGCTCTTTATAAATTTAAACCAGCTGTAATAAAGGTATATAAAACTGAAACTTTAAATTAACTTAAAATATTTTGATATATCTTATTTATGTTGTAGTGTGAATGAAATATACATTATGAATAATATCCTACATGTGGAGAAAAACTGTTATGACCAAAGACTGGGCACTTATGTGTGATAAATGAGGGTAAACAGTTATGCATTCAGATGCAAAGACTACTCTAAGTCAGAAGCTATTTCGTTAAAAATATTTGGATTTATTTGAATTTATTTAATCACAGTGTTAAAGTGTGAATTATGATCAGCTAAGAAGAAATGGGTGCAGCATTATAATTTTTAGAGCATAGTGCTATCAATTCCTCAGCACATTAAGAGTTTGGTTGTGTTTCTGTGTTAGTAGGATTTTTGCTGTTGTCTTTAACAGAAACAGAATTAGCTTATCAGATGAGTTAATTACCTATATATTCATGTGCCAGTAACCATATGTTCAGTGATTTATGACATGCTTTCCCCCTTTAGCCAGTACTTATAAAGGTCTCTTTTGCTGAAAGGTAGCCACTCTAGACTGGGCGTTGTTTGTCAGCCAAGTCAGTATTTAAAATGTTGATTTTTAAAACGCAAGTACAAAACACATTATTCAGCAAAGGAACATTGGGCTGAAGGTTGTTTCTTCTCTACATATGAGAGAGCTTCCTATGGATTCAATTCCAGATTGTAAGAACCTGTACCATCAACTCCATCACTGTTGCATGATTGCAAGGCATATTTTTCCCTACCTCTAATTTCTTTTTTTTTTAAAGGTTGGTGTGTTATTTCAAGTTATTCATTCTACATATCTTTCCCTACAAAAATTGTACAAGTAAATATACATACAGCACCGTATTTTCCAAAAGACATGCTTAGAATACAGACATGCGCTAGAGGAATGGAATGTATAGTCAGTTTGCTCTCTTACCAATCCGTCACTTGGGCTGAATTCAAGACTTACAGCAAAATACATGAAGTAAATACCTGGAACAACTTAGGCAAAATAAAAGCAGGGGACAGACAGATCAACTATATATGCATGTAGGTGATAATGTGCATTCTCTGCATAGGGAAGCACTAATGCCATGAAGAAGTCAACTATCCCTGTACAGTGCATCCATTCTCACTTCATGACATAGTGAAGACAGCTAAAGGGCCGCAAAAAGCCAAAAGCCGCTGGTTACCTGGCAATTGCTTCTGACCAAACTGTTTGCTCTGAGCTACCCTCCAGACTCTCATTACATGCAGCTGAACTGAATTCTTTACACAGATATGGCCTGTGACCACAATGAAATAATGATTATGTTAACATGATTTTATTTTGGTTTTAATATGCATGAATAAAGACAAAGGAGTAGAAAAATAAAACCTCTCATCTAATTTGGATCCTGGCTTCCTTCCTGACCTTTGGGAGATTGTTAAATTTTTCATCTTACAGGTTTTCTTGCATATTTTTTTAGTCTCTTTTTCCTGTCTCTTTTTAGGGAACTGTTATTTATTAAGATGGCTAATTGACTGAGACTTTGATTTGAGTGGTAGAATTATCCAAAGGTCTCTTGCTAATTTGCTCCTAATAGCAACTGTTTCAGGTTTAGCAGTAAAACAATTAGTTCAGATTCCTATCAAATATATCTACTTGAGTGACTTAGAAATTCTAAACAGAGGAATCAAATTCAGTACTTACAGATAGGATTGGCTATATATAAGTCTTCTTCCTTATAATTTATGCATCAGTATGCAACCTTAAGCCACAGCAGTGGTTTATGCCAATTTAAAAGGAGGGCTAATGTATTGGGGGTTTTTAATGCAATCCTTACCTGATAACCACACCTTCTAATTTCTAAAAAAAAAAAAGAGTAAGAATACCTCTTAACGATTATACCTGCAAGAGAAGAAAGCTCACTTGCCGCATGCTGTAAAAACCAGATCTTCATGAGTTACACTCTAACACTGTATGTACGTGTGTTGTTTGATTTCCTGGTATGTTATGGATAACACAGGAACTGACTAAACACCATAGAATAAATACTCAAAACAAAAAGTACTTCACAGGATTATTGGCCGACTGATTTTGGATTTGATATACATTCCTCATTAACCTCTTCCCTCAAAGATCCTCTTGTTTTATAATAAGCTCTCTTCACAAGTTTTATCTTGGACTAGAAGTATAATGCTCCTTTGTTGTTAAAACAGTTCAGTTCACTTTTAACTATTCAATAACTTGGATGATGAGAGGCATGGGAGGAAACTTAAAATCTAGGTATAAATGTAATGTAACTGGGACGCAAGTGCGTTGTACTTGCGTATGAGTTATCCGCACTTTCATTGGTAGAAGCTTATACATAATCTGTCAACTGTGTCACTAAAGTTACTTTGAAAGAAAAAGGTTTGGCTTTCAAGAGTGCTTTAAGAAGTGTACAAACCTAAAATGAAAAATCCACCTTCCGAGGTGTCACTCTTGTGTTTTTTTACATAGAACATAGCAAGTGCTGTAACGAGATGTAAGTTTCTACCTGCAGCTTAAAGCTTAGAAAACAAATGGCCCACTATTGTATTGAGTATACTGCTTTGTATCACTGAGCACAATGTAAGATCAGGATTTTGACTGAGCAATCTTTTAGCAAGAGGCATGTTGTCAAAATGGCCTGCAAGGATTTCCTCTGTAGAACAATATGCATACTGATGAAGAGTGTGCTGATAATATACTATTTGTGGACCTGAGAATAAACTTGAGCGAGCATGTAACCTTTTCTTTACTACAATGCTAGAAGTTATCTTAGCCCTTTGCATCCAGGCTTTACTGAGAGTGCCATACTTCGGAGATCTGTTGCCGCAGTAGGACATCTGGTTGCCACTCTCAACTTACAAAATGTGGAGTACAGGCAAAGGTGCAATGTGAAGTCTTGAAGTGATGTTCTTTTTTTTTTTTTTTAAACGTGTCAAAGTACAGCCTGACCCCAAGTTAATGCACATCGTATGTTCTGTAGGCATAGCCTACCACATGCCACAACATGACTCCTCCTTTTAAGGAGTTTTCTTCCAGGTGTTCTTGCTGCAAATACAGTGAAAGTTTAAGTGTAGTTAAACTGAAGACTAGCTTCTGTTAGAATTGAAGAACACTGCCTCCTCCTCCAAGCTGCTCTGTGAAGACAGAGAAATCTTTCCTGAGATTTCATATTAAAGCAGCCAAATGAAGTTTTTGTCTCTGGGAAGATCAAGCAGCTGCTCCAGCTCATTATACCTATTAGAGGAGCGGGTGGTATGTGGTGGTTCCTGAAGATCAAAGAATCCCCAGACTGCTGAAGCTGCGCTTTTTAAGCACTCTGATTGAAAAACAGGGCTTCTTTGTTTTCCGTTTTCTGTGTCTTCATGGATGTACCAAAGGCACCACCACAACAGAGGCCTTCAGGGAGCTGCAAGGGCGGCTGCTCCCTGCGGGCCAGGCATCTGCACAGCCACACGGGGCTGGGCTGGCACCCTGCTAGCCAGGGACCAGCCCATGATACTGGAGCAGGGCAGGACCAAAGAGGGCGGCCAGAGTCCAGGCAAGCATGCCCTGACAAGGCACGTCTGAGGTCAAGCCGGGAAGTCTCTCCGCAGGTCAGGATCGGGATCAGGGCTGGCGAGGGCTGCCTGGGTTGGTTACAGCCCAGCACTACCTGAGCAGGCCTAGGCCCAGGCACTCAGCAGGCCTACAACACAGCTCAGGCAAGGAGTGAAGGCACAGGCCTCAGTTGAAATGGAGCCCCGGGGCTCACGGTCAGAGGGTGTGGGTGGAGGCACCGGGTGAGTCTTCTCAGGGCCACTGAGGCCTGTTACAGTGTGTTCAGGGCCATGGCAGAGGCTGTTCCTGTTCTTACCTGCACTGGGTGAGCACTCAGAAGGGTATCATGTCACATGCTGGCCCCTATGTACGCTAAGCGTTCAGACTGCTGTCTTTAGGACAGGCTAAAAAGAACCCTCAAACTACACATGACCTCAGAAGAAAAAAGGAAATCTGATGCAGTCTGCGTAAGCTTGAACATTTGGGTGGTCTACGTACCTGTAACCCCACATCTTCTATGTCACAAAATGCCTTGCAACCCCAGCAATAATATTACAGCAATACCAGTCACAGCAGTATTACTCATGAACTCTGTGTTCTACAAAATCTAAAGTAAAAAGTATATTTAAGATGTCTTCTGAAATATTTTATTTTCATGCTTTTATTCACGGTAACTTCACTTTTGTCGTAGAATAATTTTTACAAATCTGTATTTCTTTATATATACTGGCTTTTTTAAGAACTACAGTAGCTCTGTCCTTTCCTATTCAGCAACAATATCTTGCATTTAATAAATACATAATGACAATAATTATTGTACTACCAAAGCTGCTGGTATCCAGTCTATGGAATATTGTAAGATGCGAGTGATACCTGAGAGTATGGTCAGTGCTTAAAAAAGATTGGAGGTTAGTCAAAAAATCTTGGAATAAACTATGGAAAATAATGTAATCTTTCTAGAAAGTTGCCTTTCTCAAACGTGCTACAAGTCTTGTTTCTGCCAAGGATTATTTTTACAAGGCAGCTCTCTACTAATGGAGAGGCCCTCCATGATGCTGTGCCTGCTACTGACAGCTAAGGGGTGGGTTTTTTCCTATTCACTATTCATAGTAGATTTGGAGTTGTTTTGTGCGCATGAAACTGAAGACTAACAGTCTCTGGAGCCAAGCATAGTCTCTTTGTTGGGTAGAAATAATGCCTACAGGAGAGGATGGATGTGCTCAGCGTCCCAGCAAGTGGCTTGAGATGAAGTGATATTGGCAGGATTCAGACTGAAATTATTACAAAACATGAATGCCGCGTGTGCAACTGCTGCCTGGCTGTTGCTGTGCTTCTCTCCTTTTGTTAAAAAGTGCTATCTTAAAAAAAAAGTAATATCCTCGATCATGTGCCATTGCTATCTGAAAATTGCAGGGTCTTACAGATGCCAGAATGAAGGATCAAGGGGGAAAATTCTTGTTCTGCCAAACATGAAGCTTTTATAATGACAGTATTTTGTATTGCTTCCATAGAACAAGCCTCCCATTTAGCTTAGCTTGTAAACTAGCCTTACCTAGAAGTTTGGTGACATGCTGTCTCCTTCCCAAAACAATCTGAGAAACTATTCACAATGGTTATTATCCAAGTCTGGCAGTCATTAATAGTAGATTGGCATGTTTTCAGTTTTATTCATTTGGGTTGTGCTGATACAAAGTTATATGGAATTTCCTTTAGGTTAGATAATCACATTAGATTTTGTGATGTTAAAATGAAGGAAAGTACTGTCTCGAGCCAGTTGCAGGCAGGGTCCGTCAATCCTGCCAATACTTCTCAATTCTAGTTGTGCTATCCCCTTTAGTCAGTCCTGGGTTTGTCAACAAGAAATCATGACAGCTGAGTAATGGTTTTGTGATAAGAACAGTTGGAAATTAATATGAGATCATTTTCACCTTAGAGTTTGAATCTAGTTTCAAAAGTGAAAAACTGGTACTTACTTCATTGTCTCTTGTTCCCCTTCTGTGAAATAATGTGAGGGTCTTCTACCAGAGCCTTCATTATTCCTGGTATCATGTGCCACTCTATTTTTGTTAGTAAAAGCATAAGATCATTATAAGCATGTTAATTTCAGTCATGAAAGCTAAATTAAATTCCTGAGTTTGCCAGAAATGTTTTAGTAGTGGTGCAGATGAGAGAAGATGAAAATATCTTAGTAGATATCCTATTATCTGAAATTAGAAGCAAGGACATTACTGAAGCCCAATTGCATTGCTTGATTCAATGAATTGGATTTATTACTGAACTGCCATCATTATTGAAGCCCAATTGCATTTCTTAATGTTGATACTCTTCAGGAGAAAGAACAGCTACTATTATTTCTTCGGTAATGTTACTCATTTTGGAATTACTGCCCACACACCCTTGCAAAATCTCAATTATGATCACATATTAAGGCATGACCCTCTAATAAACTCACTGTTCTAAGACAAGTCTGGTAATTGTTCTAGAAAATATATTTTCTTGGCATTGCTCCAGAAAGCCAGGCCTTTGGAACTTGGCCTCTCAGTCCAACCCGTTTAACATCCTATTCCTTCTAATGTAGTAATAGCCTTCAATGGATCATGACAAACAAGAGCACTGAAGCTCTTCTGTTAATGAATTAGATTTTGGTTTCAGTTTCTCCCCCATTTTGTCCTCTTACTGTTGCTTAGTCTTTTCCCTCTGAAGGTGGCTTCTCTCCTAGCAAGCCCTTTTGTGAGTTGTGTCTTCCTCATAGTTACCAGATGGAACAAATTTGGTAGCCAGATTCCATTTAATACCTTCTTTACATTTCTTGGTTTATGTAAAGTATAGCCACTCTCAGTCTTCAGTATAGTGCCACGCAGTCACTGTACTCAGCTACTGTCTAGCAATGGTTAATGGAATCTGAAGAAGCTAAATTTCTGTAATCCTGTCCCTTCATATATCGACTTAACCAATACAATAGTATATTGCCTTGACTCTAAACTACAACAATTCAGGATGAGTTGCGGTCTGTTAATTTTCAAATGTTACAGAAACTTTAAGTGAATGAAAAAAGCTTGGTTTTTTAGCCTGTCTTTTGCAGGAAAAAATAAAGGCAAGATTACTGACATTACCACCAAAAGTCTGAGGTAGCATTTTTGACCTTTATTCTTGTGAAGTGGTGAGAATGTATTTTAATAATTTTTAAATCCTGTCCTTAGTGCAATGAATGTGATCATGCTGACATGCGAATAGGCTATTTACTAAGGGAATTAATTTAGCTTTTATACTGTATAAAGAACTAAGAATCACATTTTGTCTTTTTCTCTAAAACTTACTGGTGCTTTACAAGCACATATTGAAAAAAATAGTTACAACACTGTTGGGTTTCCAGCTGCTGTTTGATGATCATCCTAATTTTTCTTCATCTTTAAAGCCTGTGACCAATCTAGAGCAAGTTTGCAGAAACATGGTGGAGGTTAATAATTTTCTTCCTATGTTAGACCTGCTTTGGATTAACCTTGTTTGCATATTTCCAAAAACTGTGTTTAGAGGAAAATTTTGTTCACAACTTTCTACTGGTAATTTTTGTTAGTAAGAAGCTTCTTTTTCCTTCTTTTCCTCTAATACATTAATTTCAAATTGCCTTTTTATAATTTTACTATTTAAAAAATTATAATCTGAAATATAGTGGACTCTGTTACTCCTTTGGACTCCTGGTAATCACACATTCAGTCTTTGAATTATTTCCACCTGCTTCTAGGTTTTGACCATAGTTGTAAACTTGCAGTTTCATCTGACTTGATTACCTGTGCTGTAATAGGATATTTTACATTCTAATATTGCAGTATATGTAAGAGTAGTTCCTGTTCCTTTATAGCTTTTGCTAAATGTTATGTTCATGACTCTGCATTGTTCCCCTGAATTTTCCCTGTACTGGTGATAGAGAAGTGACTCAGAGACCGTCACCAACATCTTTTAAATTGAAACCCAAGATAAATTTACATCATTGACATTACTAACACAACATGATTTTAAATTACATTGTTTTCTACAAAGCACTTGTGGAGAGATGCTGTAGGATATCAAGTGTTAAGGCAGACATTTAAAATTTATTTTATTACAGTAGCATTACTGGAACACAGTTGTGATCTGAAAGGCCAGTTTAGTATTTCTCCTGCAGTACTGGAACAATGAAGAAGCATAGTTTTGGGACTGAAGAGGAAAATCACTGCATCTATTTAGTACATGAATGAAATTACAGTTGCAATTTTGAGTCAAGAGGTCTTCTACAGGGACATTTGCAGCAAATATGAAGAGAACAAGAAGCACTAACTTTCATTTCTGTAGTCTTTTTCGAAGTGTTTGTATTGAATAATTTTCAATTTTTTGACAGATCATGAGAAGAAATGTTTATTATGGTAGCACATATTTTAGATGGGTTTTATCCAGGGGATAAGCTTTTATAGTTCATTTTAGAGAGGGGACAATGAAGGGAGAAAGGGCCCATTTGATGTTGAGATTATATTGATTTTCAAATAGCAAGTAATCTGTAGAATAGAGACTATAAAATTAAAAAAAAGACAGAATTTGAACCATTAAATTCTGTGCATTTCAAAGAGTCTATAATTTCATTTCCAATGCCCTACACAGACATTTTACCAAACAACAGCTATTCCTGATGTGATATATCTTTAAAGCTGCAGCAGCCATAGCTCATTTTTAATCATAATTTCTATTTTGGGTTTTCAGAAACTACTCTTTTAGTATATTTTATGTATCAGGGTAGATTTCTAAAATAATAACTTGTAAGAAAAATAATTTTAAGTCCCAGAGAGCTGATCATTATTAGAGAAGTCTTTCTTTTTCTCTTTCCTTTCTGCTCACTGAGCTGAAGAGGGGAACATGCTTAAGATCAGTAAATACTACTTTTCATGGAAGCAGCTGCTAGCTGCCACATCAGAGTTATGGGAATTTGGATGCAAGGTTGGTAGAGAAGTTGTGGCATGTCTGTGCTTGCATATGTTAAAAAATTCGACTGGACAAGTAACTTAGAAGTTGGATCGGACTTCAAAGTTGACCCTGCTTTGAGCAGTGGATTGGAATAGACGACTTCCAGAGCTCCTTCCAACCTGGATTATATTATTATTCTGAGTATGCAAGACTACTATGGAAGGAGATATCTTCTGACAAAATAATCTCAAAATAGTGTCAAATTACTTGTTCAAATTTCCTGATTCCAAAAATTCTAGTTCTGCACTCAGAATTTGGATGATGCTTAATAACTGTATAATGCATAATAGTAGTATATATAATCTTCCTTTATAATTAATGAGTCAGATCAGCATTACAGTGCACTTAATTTTCAGGAACACTTTTTCCTATCTTCTGATCAAGTTTAAGGTTGTATAATCTTGTAATCGTAGAAGGGGAAAATCAAAGTTCTTGCTGATTTCTGTCTTGTGTAATTGATTCTATAGTGACTTTATGATGAGATTCCTTTCAGATATAAGCTTTGTCAAGAAGGTTTTATCCAGTGAATCTTGAATACCTACGTATTCACAATAAATATGCCAAATAGGAAAGCAAATATAGATAAAACAAATTAATGTCTAAGTGTGGGTAAATATCCTCAGACACATATCCTCTGCTTATTCCACATGTGTAAATGAAGAGTTGCCTTAACATTTACAGCAAGATGTCAGTTCTGGCTCTTCATAGTAGATGTAATGTAGATGACTGGTTATCATAAGCATAGCATTTTACCAGAGTGTAGGAATAAAACCAGCTCTATTATACTGGACCATTTATTTTTTTTTAGCTAACGTTTGCCTATAAGACATTTATATTGCTGAATTCTGTATAAAGGTAACTGAGTGGCAGTTTAAATTTTACACAAAATTTTATAAACTGTACAAAGGATTTTTTGGTTTTCTTTTAAAAGTGCCTATGGTTTTGTCCTAACAGTATTCAAATTCAAGAGAAGCTGTTACTGTCATCCTCTCAAACTGCAGGCATAGATTCTATTTTTTTTTGAGGAATATGACTCATTTTCAAACAGCCTCAGATTACAAATCCATATTTTCTGAGAATCTCGAGTCTATTTGTATATTGTACATGGCGGCCATGTATTGTTCTTCAAAACCATTAGAAATCTAGAATTACTTCATGGTGGAGTTCAGTACAGTTCTTTCAAAATTTAGGTCAGACTTTTAACCAGTATCTGTAAAACTTTTGTTATAGGGATGGAAGGTCTGTGAAAGTTGATGCGTAGATTACTGCACATTTTTCATGGCAGAGAAAGATCTGTCATCTTCTACTCCATAACAGCCTCTTTGTAATTTGCAGTATTTTGATTTTAAACTTCTTCTCGATCTTCATAGTATGAATTTTTTTAAAAAAAGAAGAAGCATGCTTTGAAAATACATCTCATTTAATTGAGCAATCTCCAGTCTATGTTACTGTAAGAGTTTTTCAACTTGGATGGTGTGTCAGTGTTTTCATAGAATCACAGAATCATAGAAAGTTTTGGGTCGGAAGGGACCCCTAGAGGTCATCTAGTCCAACCCCTCCGCAGCGAGCAGGGACACTGCTAACTAGATCAGGTTGCTCAGAGCCCTGAGCCCTATTTTTCAACAATCAACTTTCAGAAAGCACAGTATTTTGTTTTGTATTTGTTTTCTTTTCGAACCGAAGTGCCAAATTATAAAGCATGAGAAGTCTCAGAACCTAATAGTCTCAGGAATGGGAACTGTGGCAAGAACTCTTCCACTATGTATTGTAGTAAACGATCATCTGGTTTCATTTCAGTTTTGCTTGTGTATTTCAGTGCAGCATCTTTCAGGTGGAGTTGTGGTAGGAATCTCTTTAGGAAGCAGCTAGACTCCTTTTTCTTAATCTTATTTGCTGAGATAGCTGAGTATATAAATGCTGCTCTAATTGTAATGTTTTTCTCCCCTTAGTGGAAGTCTGTAAAAAGTATGACGGTTTCTGTAGTTTATTCTTCATCAGGTAGATTCATTAAATTTGTTGTTACAGGACTGTTCCAGATTTCATTGATAATGCTGGTAATGCTTCTTTCTCTGAAAAAAGAATTTAATCAGGTATTTAAAGGAACCCTTCAGTAAATAATTTCATGGTCTGTAAAAGCACCATATTAAGGAATGAAGGAAGAAAAATCAACTAGTTTGAAACTTTTTCCATGAAAGCTGGCACCCAGTTCTGGGAGGGTTCAGTAATTCTAAATATTTAATGCTGCAGTGGGTTGTGCTTAGAAAATCAGCATAAGTTACCACTTTTTGTATTACAAAAAATTGTTTACCATATGCACAAAGAATTGTTTATCATAAGTTTATGCATGTTAATTTATTCTTGCAATTTGGATTAACGTCCACTATCAGAAAGTGAAAATGATTTTGCCAAGTGGTGGCCAGTTTACTTCACAGGACTTTTTTCTTCAGTCATTTCCAGGTAACACAGAAGAATATGTTATTAAAGTACTGATGGTTTATTAAAGTGGTTTTACATATGCTTTTTATTTTTTGACCCACCCGTATGATAATTATTTACTGTTCTCCACAGCGATGCCACACAGTCAATGCCCTGATTTTTCAGCAATATTGTTATGATAAGTAAACGATGGTTAAAGTCACCCATTCAAGGCCAATCAGTAAGAAGAAACAAGGTAAACTCTATTAACTCCACTTACTCTCTACTGTGAGGATGTTTCTTATTATAAATGAAGTCGTTCACAGACTAAAACAGTACTAGTTTTATTCTGAATACTTATGATTCTTCGCTGATTTCTCCTTCCACCATCATTAGCTATTTTTCTGTTCATTCTTTAAACACAAAGTACTTCACAGAAGACTTTATTGAAGTCATTTTACCCATGTTTACACAGCATTGTTCTCAGAGAAATGAAAATCACATAAGGATCTAAGTGTATCTCCTGCTGATCCAGTGGTAACATCTGGTCACAAAACACAATGCTAATACTGTAGGAGCAAGATCTTGACATAATTGTTCCAGTTCAATATCTATGCTATTTCTTTTTGCATTGAGTTAAAAAATCATTGAGATAAAACTGTGTATTATACCCTTAGCTTTCATTTTTCCCACCAAAAAAATTAAGGTGGCCATTCAATTAAAACGATGCATAGTAAGTATCTTAAACAAGTAAACAAATATTATAGCCCTCAATGGACAGTTTTGCAAAGTCTGAAATAGAAGTGAATAAGATATTTGACCGATTCAAAGATGAAATACGTTCAGGAAATGCTTGGGACTTCAGAAAGGAGTTAAACTATAGAAAAGATCTTTGGAAGTAAAGATTTTCAGATAAAGGTGATTATGTATGTAAGACTATACTGGTGACCAGAACCAAATAAGAAATGGCACATTTTCAGCCCTGCAACTCAGCCCAGCAGGCTTTCTAGGAAGTGATATTGCTATTATGGACTAGCAGAAATGCATTAAATACTTTTCTCAAGGTTCAGGTAGCATAGATATTGCACTTTTGAGTCTGTTTTCCCATAAAGAGCTGTCTGGAAGTAAGGATAGTGTTTCAAGGATACTCTGTCTTGCACTGTGAAAATAGTAATGAAAGCAGTTCCCTTGTTGTGTCATTGTAGCAGATAACTGATGAGCCTTACTGCAGCTTGAAGACTCACATGTTCACATCAAAATGTTCTTTGTTTTTTTTGTTTGAGAAAATTGTTCCATATTTGTGTATTGATGGTCTGGACTGCACATTTTTAAATGATGCATTTGAAAGATTTTTAGAAATGTGGACCTAAACCTGGAGTTTTCAGGTATTTAAGTTTGAAGCCTTTTTGCATTATATTTGCCTAACGTAAAACTGATAACGTAAAAACTGTAAGATGGTACTTACTATTTCATTCTTATTTTAGAAAAATTTTGAAATGCCACAGCATTCCATAATAAGAAATACATAGAAATGTGGTAGGTAGGACAATAGATACTGGTAGGAACAATAGGACAATAGATATTTGTTCCCAATAGGGAAGAAGCAGCCTTAACATGAGCAGAAAAAGGAAGAGGTAAAAAAACTCATGGCTTGTGAAAGAAGTGCACCAATCAGAATGCACTGTGACTAAGCAGGGGATGGGTCATAGCTCTGTTATTTCTTCTATCTGTCCATCTGTTAAATCTGCAGTAAAGGGATCTGATATCCAGAGCAAATCAGAATTTTCTGTAAATTTGGCCGATTATAAGATGTTTCGACCTCCGTTTGAAAAAAATCATTAAAAATTTGAATCTTGGCTTTTCTGAGCCTAAAAACAAAGTTAAGCCAAAATATTAATTAATTTTAAGAGAAGATTATTTGTGATCTCAGCAGTTAATCTCCATTCTTTCTTGCTGCTAATTTGCATGTCTGAAGTCATATTGGCTCTGTAAATTGGTAGTATGAGGAAGACTAATCTAACGTCTCGGGAGTTGCCATTGACAAATGAATCTTCCTAAGACTCGTTTGAAAGTTATGTGGCCATATACTGGCTTTGGCATCAGTTGTTGAAAAGAACTGCTGTCCTTTTTCAAAGCCCTGTGAAAGCAATGCAGTCAAGTGATGAAGTACACAAAATTAATACTTTGAAAATGCCAATTTAAGGTCTAGAAATATATATGAAGACACTACAGCAAACTTGAAGTCTTTCTAATGGTATACGAAGAAAGATGGGAAACTCCTTGTGTGCCTTGATTCGGTCTGGAATGGCAAATACTGCAATGCCATAATGGTAGTTACTTGGGCCAAGGTGTTCGCTGTCAGGGTCCCTAAATGGGATTTGGATAATTTGGATTATTACATCTTTGTAATAATTTTATACATCAGTGAGATTTATAAACTCCTAAACGTAACTTAGATTGAAGATAAAGACAAACTGGTATATAAAAGGAGTGACCAACATAAAATGAGAGAGACAGTATGTGAGGGCAACAGAGCGAGAAATGAATGAGAAACTTGAGTCAATTGCTTTGTGGATTTCTTAAGCAGCAATTTTATATGGACATACTTCACATTCTCAGAACAGCCCTTGGGATTCTTGATGCTGTTATTACATCAGTGTCAGGTACCAGACTAAGGTTCTACAACTTTTCTCTGCAGCTGAAGTCCCTTGATTTTAAAGATTTACAGTAATCAAAAGCAAGTGAATTCAAAGATAAGTGAAAAAGGCTTTAATAAAAAGTCTGATTTTTGCAAAATTTTAAAACATACAGTTCAGCTTCACTATTTTTTGAGTTCCATGGGCTATATTACATGCTACTGCATCAGATAGGTCTAAAATAGTCCAGCTATGTGGTATTATCTGTTTCATATTTAAAAGGACAGTAGATCTTGTTGATTTTAATCAAAAAGCATCATTTATTTTAAAAAATAAACATAACAAAAATATATCACAATAAATCTCAGTGATCATGTATTCAGAATAATGAAATGCATATCTGTGTATAGCATGGTGGCTGTGTAGGCACGACATTTCCTTATAAATGAAATTATTGGTATAACTGAAGATTTTTAAATTTTTTTTTTCCATAAATGATTTTATTTATTAGACTGCCTCTTTACTCGAGAAGTGAGAAAACTTAGTGGAAACTCTAAAGCAGCTGAAACCTTTTAAAAATACATCATCAGAGTCTTTTTCTAATAATTCATCAGAAATTATAGGAAAAGCTGTTTCTAACAGTTTCCTTTGCAGCACGTGAATCATTCTCACAATGGCTCCTAAATCCACAAAGCCCCGTAACTATTTGGGAGTTTGGCCTGGGATATTATGTACACTTAAAACTGCATGCACAAATATCATATAGTGGGCCTTGAAATTTTCAGAGTCTTGTTGTGTAAATTCCTTTTCAAATATTTAAATAAATGAGATTAGATGATGCTCTGTCCCCAAGATGTTTTCACTAAACAATTTCATATATGGATTTTCTGGAATAGCAGTACAGAATCTAGTAGCAATTGCCTCATTTTTATTTTAAGTCATAAGCAGTTAGAATGCTTTGAACTATTTCCATTAGATGAGAGAAATTATTTGATAGAGCTAGTTCATTTACAAAGAATTTACAAAATCTTCTTTCTATGAACACAGCAGGAATCAAGTAACTGGAGACAGTTTGTCTTCTCACATTTCTCAGCACTTTCCCAGGATTCCTCTCCTCAGAGACATTTCCACTCTTTCTTTTGCCTCAGGGGCAGTTTACTTTTATGTCTCTATGGCATTTTGACTGTTTCTCAGACTTTGTTTGTCTTTTCCTAGCTGATTTGTACACAGATACACCCACATCCACTTACTAGCACCAAAGAAACTCTTTACTCTTCACCGTCTAATCAGCCTCATATTTCAGTGAGGTATCAATTTTTTTGTGTTCCATGTTTAAAAAAAGAGGTAGTAACAGCTTGCTGCATCTATCCTGAATAGAGAGTGACTGTCAGCTTTATCATACTAATTCATTCCCCCAAATAAAGCCTTATGTGTTGCCTGGGAATGAACTGTTTACATAGTTATTTTTAAAACTGTTGAGATGGTAAAATACATTTCACATAGAATTCCTAGCCAAAATGAAGTGTGTACGCAAAGGTCTTAAAGAAGTACAGTGCTGAAGTCATTTTGTTTCTCCGCTGGTGAGCTGTGTGAAGAATTTTAACCCATAGTCAAGGCCTATGTCAGCTTTTGATGGAGTTTTATTCATGTTCCTCCTAATCATTTTTTGTTCCCCAGGCTGACAGGAAGGGTCTAACAGAAAAGGATCACCAACAATGCACTGCATTTGCCAACAGGTCCCAGCAGAATCTGTTTAGAATGTCACAGTATGAAAGACAATGGAAAGCAGATGTAACAAAGTGTCTTCTGTTTACAGGGATCATAACCTGCAATACACAGTTTGAACACTGAGATATATTGCATGAAGTCTGAAGGATTTCTGATGCTTTGAAAAAAACTTGGAATGATTCGAAGGGCTTAAGGTCTCTAGCTTTGAACAATTAATCATTGATTAATAAGGAAAAGTTATGCTTTTTTGCTGAAATATTCTTACAAATTGCTATGTATTCTGTCAGCATCTCTTGTCTACAGCAGTGAAGTTCAAAACTATTAAAAAGATCCCTTAACTGAGTAGATAACAAAGGGCAGAATAATGTATTTTCCATTCACTCTTTGTGTCCTAACTAAATTTCAGACATAGTGAAGACCAGAGATTTGCAAGAAGTTTTCTTCCTGAGAATATGAATCAGAGAGAAAGAAAACAAAGTTAATTAGCAGACATACAGATGAAAGAAATTATTTGTATAATTTGTGAGTCACTATGCTGTACCAGCCATTGTGAAAGCCATATAATATACCATGCTATTAACAATCTTCTCTGTCTAGCCATCAAGCCATATAACAGGCTGACCAATTTATTATAAAAGGTCTTTTTAGACTAAACTGATAGAAGAAAAGACTTATTGCAGAAAAAATTATGGAGAATGTTGCAGATGACATTAAAATATAGATGCTACATATGTTAGATTATTTCCAAGTCTTTATTTGTGCTGAATATTACATATGTCTCAGTATAGGAGACCCCATAGGCAGCCATAGAAGAAGACTGAGCAGACTGCCAGAATTTTTCAGATAATACATGGACAGACCATGGCAGTTAATTTTGCCCAGTTCTGCATGTGTCATTTTTCAGGCTGCCAAAGGCATGTGTAAACTGGCTTGCAGTGCCATTGTTCATCCTCTTGCCGATCAAGAAAGAAACCACATTTTATTGTTACACTATATATATGTATATGTATATATATGTATATATATTACATTCCTCAATAACTAGTATTGGTGTTTTCACAGCAGATCATTTCTGCTTGCTCACTGAAGTAGTTGTAACGCCCTGTTTCTTGGTACCATATCTGAGAGTATTTCACTCATGAACTGAACCTCATTTCTTGTGCAGCTGAGAAATAAAGATACAGAACAGTATCTCTTGGAGCAGGACCTAGACTTACCAAGTCATAGTGCAGAATAGTATCAGTCAGAACTTTCTTCCTTATGTACACATTGAAGCCTCTCTCCGTTACTTTGTGATCTGCAAAATCTGCGTAAGCGTGAATTTAGTTGGAGGTTTTACAGATCTGTAAATAAAATTCAAGACCTTCAATATACGGTATTGATTGTATAATGTATGGTACTTTTTCCTCTGGTTCCTTATAGGGGTAACTATAACTGTCAGTTACTGAAATACTAGACATGCCAACTTGTGAATGATTTTTAGAAAACTCTTACAGTCGTTGGGTGTCCCATTATTTTTTTACAAAAGCATCAATTTGGATGAAGGTCAGCTGGAATTTTGGCTGCTTCACACTTCTTTTGTATTTTAAATTCCTTTTCATAATGTTCAGTCTTAAAGTATCATGTAGTTTACTCAGCACTTCTTGAAACCTCTATATTTCACACTAGTATCTGTAACGTAGCTGGTGAACTAATCCCTGTTATGTTTTATAAGAATACTACTCTTCCTAGCTTTTCTAAATTATAAATTCCTTAGTTTCAAAAATAATAGCTATAGGGTTCTGCTGAGTTGTTATCATTATTTGTTTCTATTTTGAATTATGCTCTAGATAAAATCATCTGCATTCTGATCTTGTTTATATGAGTTCATACGCTCATGCCCTTTAGAAAGAGGACATTGTGCACACTTTGAAATGTGTGACGTGTGTGAGAAGGCACAGAAGCCAAGCAACAATGAGGTAAAATGAAGAGAATAGACTTCTTAGCATTGCGAGTACCATCTGTTCTGTAGAAACGCATCCTCTGTGTTGGCATTGCCACAGTGGTATGACATGTGTTATTACTTTTAATCATACTTTGTGCTGAAGAAAAGTCTGGTTACATGACAGATTCAGAGGTTGCAGACTCCCTCAGAGTTAGTGCCTAGAAATCCAAGACTGCTTAGAGTGTTCAATATTTTTGTTTCTTAAATATGATGACCTGTGTAAAAATACGCCACTGGAGACCAAGCTACTGGGACACATATTATTACATTTGTATGTGAGATGAAGAAAGCAGACAGTATTTACACAAAAAAGATGACATTTTCATAATATTCTGGAAAATTGTATGCTGAAGAATTTGTCATTATTTTCGTAGGGTAAAACTGTGGGGTATTACAGGATAATAGTAGACAGAAAAAAAGATGGAAGGTTTTCTCTCCTGATGCAGATTTTTTTGCCAGATTTCCGAATAATAACAATGCTTTGTTTATCAAAACAAGGAAACAGCTCAAAGCCATTACATAAAACAGACCTTACTGAGACATCTGTTATGAGGTCCTTGCATATGTAAGAAGGAAAAGCTTACAGAGCTAAGCAATGTTCTCTGTGCATCATAATAACTTTGTTTGTGTAATACACAAAAACAGGTGTCTAATTCTTGTCTTATATCTAGCCACTGTCAGCTAATGCAAGATGTTGTCCTTATGCATTAAATAGAGACACAATCCATAATTAATATGGGTTGTCTTTTTTACCATTACCAAACTATTAATAACCACTGGTCCTGGAATTGCACATTCTAGCTCTGTTTGCAACGACAACCACATGATGTCATGTCTCTCTCTTGATTAGAGCTCACTTTTATGTCATCAGTGATAGTGACCTTTCAAGCATAGACATCTGGGCATATGTAACCTGGATATGTGTTGTCAGGAGCCTGTTACTAATATCGGCAGCCCAAGGTTTTCTGAAAGAAGAGAAACAGCCTTTTGGTCTTGTGTTAGATTCAAACAGCATGCCATCTAACTCACGTTGTACAGTTATGATGGCCAACATTACAGAAGCTTGGCAATTCACTTAGGAACTCAAGTACTTTTTGGATGAAAATTGAATATCAGAGAATTATTTTATTTAATAAAACATTTAAATCAGTGCTGTTTTGAATATATTCCCAAAATATCTTTTCCATGGCTATTTTTCCACACAATATTTGTTTGGTAAGAGTCTGGGAGGTATTTTGGTTTAAATGTTTATTTTTTTAATATTCTAATTTGATTTGTCAAAAATCTTCTCAGTAGATGCCTATGGTGTATTCTTTAAAATTCTTCAGTGTCCTTTAGTATTCTAGACCATATAGAGTTAATCGTAACATACAACTTTAGTTTTATAATATTGAATGCAAATGATTAATTACAGAAAATTAGGTTATATCCGTTTTCATAATTGTTTTCACTTTTTACCAGAAAAAACTAATAAAATTGTGCTCAGAAAATGTGCTTTCATAATCTTCATGAGTCACTTGGGAAAGGATAGTGTTGATTAACATATGCATTTAGGATATTGTCTTGTACTTCATTAAATCTGAAGAAAAGATGGTCTTGTATATTTACATATTGTGTTGTAGCTCGGTCTTCAAAGGGGTGGATATTAGAAATACTGTAGTTTGCACGCATATTAGAGCAGATATCAGTGAACTTGTACCACTAAAAAAGCTATGTAAAATGTGCAAATCAGAATCCATTCATCACAATCACTTAATGTAACTGTGGATATAGCACATGCCAAGACCCATTAAATATGTATTTCTTTGAAAAAAACCCAACATTCTGCATTCTTTTAATTCTGTTTTCACCGTTCCTTTTGAAATCCTTGGAATTTTTACCCTGAAGAACATAATAATATAAATAATAACACGCTGTTATCCATATGATTAATCACATCATTCTAGCCTTTGGGAGACTTAACTGGGAAGTACTAAAATCTACTCATTGTTAAACATCAAATATATTGGTTTTTTTCACTTAAGATTCTAAAAAAGTAACAACTTTAAGTAACTAATACAGCAATATTAAACATCTATTACTAGATAGATAAATAAAATAATAAAAATGTAGTTTTCTGTCATTATATTTCCCAGACTAGTTTCAACAGGTGCACTGAGTTGTGAGTCCTATACAAATATCAGAAAATGATAGCAGGGAGGATGATATGTCACAATTCTGAGAAAGGCATGGACCAAGTCCTCCATTGCTTTACATTGCTTTACAATACTAGCTTTAATTGTAGACTGAACAGAAAATGTAAAGTTCAACCTATGATAAGCCTTGATAAACACAGAGATATTCAACTGGTGCAGGACCATCTCATTTTTATTGTCTGGTTCTCAAATAAGGTCTTATGAGGCTTAATAGCTGCAGCTGAAATTTGCTGGAAAAGAAGTTAAATATTGCAAGCTACAGACATATGTGAACACAGCTTTTTGACAGTGGTTAAATCACTGGACTTCAAGAAGTGACGTATTTTGGTTTTGAATAAGTTGTCTTTTACCCAGTTGTAAAGATTTATGCTTTTGGAGGTTACAGAACCAGGTTCTAGACTTCCTTCTTACTTACGTATGATTTAAGTACTGCTTAACTCCAAAGTGTGAAGCTTGTTCTTTGGGTGGCAAAAAAATTCTTTCTTAATGCTTGCAGAGCTCCCTCACCAGTTTAGGATTTCTTTCCTACTCAGGATGAATGGCTGCTCATCCTGGTGTTGGAAATTCTGGATACTGGCACTGGGAAATAGGACCTCCTGGTGGTCCTTGAGATATGTCAAAAAGGAAGCATCCGGTTAAACGATCCATAGCTCTACATTTTCACTTGCTCCTTTAGCTGAACAGTTTGCACAAAGTGCAAATATTAGATGCCCAGCTTGACCTGCAACCTGTTCTGAAGTCAGGCCACCACATTATGTACTAGCTCTAGCTTCAATGTGCTCCTCATAGGCTTTCCCTAAAGGCGTGTATTACAATTATTCAGTCCAGAGGCTGCACATCTCCCTGTGCTGTCTGTTTCCTCCAGCAGTGCTTGAAAATGTGCTATTATTGAAAGAGTTAAAAAAAATCCCCTTGGAAAAGCTAATTATTGCATGCAGATACTTCTTTGTGTGATCAAGGAGGGGACAATTTAATAGGCTCTGTGATACAACCAAGAACAAAATTGCTTTAAAGGAAGTCTCTTGTTGAGTGACAACTCTGTTGCCTGAGCCAATTAGGTCCCAATAAAGAGTGTTGAATTGGCTCCTGCTTTCTCATTAATTATGTTCTGTCACAGACATGGGGCTTGATTTAGCAATTTTGTATTACATTAAGATACTGAAAGGAATGGAACAAATGGCTCACTCTGATAATAGGCATTCTATACACGGTGTGACATTTACTATCCAGCTGTCCATAAGGCAGCCTAGCACTTCAGTTCAGGGGTTTATTTGTCATTGCTTCAAAGGGACACTCAGCTTTTCACAAAAAAGAAACAGAGAGGCTAATAGATAGGACAAAATGTACTGCTGATATGCTTTATTAGAGATAGGATGCTAGGGTTTTGCTAACAAGCTCATCCGTTGGGACTAAGCCGAGTTTGCTGTCAATCATCCTACACACAAAAGCACACTAGTTAACAAGGAGAAATGAATTACAGACACTTATTCCTGCCTGTGGGATCACAAATACACCAATCTGTGAAAGAGGCACAAACTCAGAAGACAAACTACATATTTGTCAATAACCTCCTAGAAAGAACCCTAGTAATTCTTTGAAGACCTTTGATTTAGCTTCCCTCTAAAATACATGTATAGGAAATGTTTTAGTTACCATGACATTTTTCCTTTGTTACTCGTACAATTTTTCATCACATTAAAAACACAAAACTGAGGAGGTCTGCAAATGTTGTGCTAGGTATATACACTGCTTTTTATACCAAGCCACAGGGGGCAGCTGCTGTTGTAATATTCATTAATAGCAACAGAAAATTAAATCTTACAAACTTTAGGTTCAGGCTGTCTTGCATCAATGTGTAGAGTATAATCTAAATCTCAATTTATGTCTTATACAATAATTAAAGTAGCAGGAATTTTTTTTTAGCCTGTGCTTATTTTTTTACCCTCTATTGTATATTTTCATGGGGACTTTTGATCTGTTGCTTGCATTGTACTTGCAGGTTCAGATTCAATACGTATAAGCAAATTTGTTTATATATGTAAGTAAATATTATTAATATATAGATGTATGTGCATGTGCGAAATTTACCCTGAGTTTATCTTCTTGTTAAAGCACTGCCATATATAATATAACATGTCCAATGTAACTGACTTCCTCTAGAAATAAGAATCTTTAGGAAACTGGGAATTTTTTTTGCAAAATGTTAGCCTCATTTAAAAAAAATCCCAAGAACAAACTCTATATATGAAAGAGCAAAGAGGAAAAGAAAATTGAGGTGTGTTATTACAAAAAGAAAACAAAGGTTCATTTTCCAAACATAGAAGTATAGTCAATAGAGACTTTACTGGTTTGTGTAATCTTTGCCATCAAAGACTTAGCTAAACTTAAGCAATGAATTCCACAGTTTCCCATGTTTGGAGGATTTCCTGCAAGAATACTTGTTGTTTCATATGTATGGAATAGTATTTCTGAGACTTTACTATTAGCCAGTGACATCACCTATTTGGGAATACCTTATTTTACCCGATTTTGATACAGATATCCTGCAGATCACAGAATCACAGAATCACAGAATAGTAGGGTTTGGAAGGGACCTCTGTGGGTCATCTAGTCCAGCCCTCCTGCTGAAGCAGGGTCACCTACAGCAGGCTGCACAGGACCTTGTCCAGGCGGGTCTTGAATATCTCCAGAGA
>Ga0065711_1028601_pt1 | contig 40240 bp, 19 predicted proteins | sample Hoacrofraction12_FD_59098 | JGI IMG/M metagenome (GOLD analysis project Ga0065711, IMG submission 59098) | Hoatzin crop microbial communities from Cojedes, Venezuela - Epithelial fraction 12 v2 (version 2) | ecosystem: Host-associated > Birds > Digestive system > Esophagus > Crop | place... | reverse complement strand
TTTTTTTTTTTTTTTTTTTTTTTTTTTCTCCCCAGCCTCTCTCTCACACGTGTACACACATGCACGCTGACAGCCCGGCCCCTGGCTCAGAGACCGACCGGACCCAGCTGCTCTTGGACGCAGGCACATCTCACAGCTTGGGATCCAGGCTTTGCCCCTGCCAAAAATTCCTTGGGGCTGACTGTAAGCGTTGCTGACCCAAGTGGCACGGAAACCCCAGAAATGTCTGGGAGCACATTAATCTTCAGCCAGAAGGGACGAGGAGGCCCTGCCAAGTGCCTATTGAATTACAGGCATGTGCCATATTCTGTTGCGGTCCCACCGCTGTTGAGTGGGCAGGACAAAGCCAGATCCAAAGAGGCAGTTGTCGTGGAGCTGGGCTGTGAATGCTCTGGCAGAGATGGCTGCAGTGACAGATGGAAGAGGGGGAAGCATGTTTTCCAGCTATATTCCAGTCTTTCTACATCTTTGCTTTTTCCATTTCTGAGCACTATCCGTTTATTTTCAAACCCAAGTCAGTCCAGAATTGACTAAAGATAAGCAATCCCTTCTGTTACAGTTGCTCCAGAAACACAGCAGGGTTTCACAGGTAGCTGTTAAAGCTTATTTTACACTGAAGTGGCATGCCCTAAGCAAACCTATCTGCAAACATTTTCTCCTCTGTGCGTGCAGTTCACGGACAATACCAGTCTCTACCCTGCTGGAAAACTGCTCTGCCCTCCTCCCACAAGGGCAGAAAGGCATGTGAAAGCCACACTTATTATATACACCGAAAAAAGAAAGAAAAAGGAAAAAGATATCTAGGTACTGAAGTAATATTTCAGCCATGAAAACACTTCTCCTGTACTGAGTTTACTTCTGGGTTATATCTTAGCTGTCACTAGATACATGAAATCATACTCTTCCTAGATCATATCCATCATCCGCTTTCCTGTATTTATTTCATTGCTTTTCTAGGTGGAAGTCTTTCCACGTTTTTTTTTTCTTTTTCAGTTTAAATGGACCAGTCAAGAAATGTACTCACCATTAAGGGAGGTCACTCTTTAAAATGCATCATTATGTTTCCTTTAGAATTACAGTAACATTTGTGGCCTCCATGAACTAGGAAATAAAAGTAAGAAGTTTAATAAATAAGTAGTAATTATACTGTATAATAATTCTGTTAAATTAACATAAATGATAATCAATAGAGACAAGTAACTGCTAAAAAGCATATTTTTTTCCTGTGTTAAGATTAAAGGATATTTGAAAAATCACATATAGAAAGAGCAGAATCCTATAAGAAGTTAACTGTGCAAATCTCTAACGTTAAAATGTGATAGAAAATTTTCAACAAACAGATAGGTAGAAGAAAATGTAAAATAATAGTTCAAAATTATCCTTTTGCTCTGATTATTTTTAATGTTGGTTTGGTTTTTATTTTTTTAAATCACACCTCATGCCTGACAATTTTCAAGAGAAAAGCAGTGCTCATGAAGGAGAAGGCCTAGGATAGGCAGCTGTGGCATTTGACTCAACTTTATCATGTAGGGATCAAGCTCTATTTCCTTTCTCTTGTGAAGAAATGTTTCCGATAGAAGAAAGACTGTTTTATATGGGAACAGCCATAGAGCCTACACAAACCTGCTTCTTTTCTCACATACTTATTTTGTTATAACAAGAGTAATTACTACATTTTGATGTTGGCGTAAGTAGCAATTTAAGTCTTGTGCCATATAATTTGAGAAGGTGGAGAATAGAATTTGGAAAACATAAGAGCTGGCAAGATTAATGCTGATCATTGCTAATATTATTTTACGTGCTTTTGGGACTGGGGTGCTGTTTCCCTTACTGTTTGTATCTAATACACAGGCATGTGTGGCACTTCACAATCCTAAGAAAAAGCAACCACATTATTTATTTATATACAAAAGCCACTTCTTCATCAGTGTAACTCTGGGATGAACTACATGCATAGAAACTCAGGAGAGCTCTGGAGAAAAATGAAAACAGGGCCCAGTGTACCAACATGTCTATGACAATATCTATACCAGCAATAGCAGCATGATTTTACTTAAAATCAGAATTTGAAAAAAAAAACTTAAAAAGAGGAAGAAGTTATGTGGCAAGGAAATAATGGTAAAGAAGGGGAGCAGAACAGTGTAATTCATCACTCAGGGTGGACAGTGTTAGCAATTTATATACATTTTCCCTAGAAAAGACTTCAAACATTCTGTTTTTACCCTTTCTAAGGGTCTTTCATGTCACTTGGGCTCCCGGTGAACTCTGCAAACTGGGACTTTATGTTGGCCTTATATGAATATTTCAAAAGGACCTGATTTTCCAAAATACTGCACCGATGACGAGTGAGACTCTTTCACACTGATACGATGGTTTATCAGCATTATCCTGAGCAGGCACGAGCAGTACCCACCTGCGCAAGGATGGGAGGTGAGGTCCCAGGTGGCACAGCTGCAGTTTGGCTGCCTGTAGCCTTCCTCCTCCTGGGACATGGAGGCTTTGCTTCCATCCACTGAAGAACCGGCTGCTTATGGTTTTGCACAGGCAGCACCTCAGCATTTTCTGGCATCCAAACTGCACAGCATTCAGAAGGTGCTGACCAGCCAGCTGTCACAGAGCTGTGTGTGGGGAGCTGATTGTGAAGATTTATGATGCATCCTTTGGTCTCTCTCTGGTCCATTTCCTTAATCGTGATGCTGATTACTAGGGCAATTGTTTTTAGTTCTTGTTTCATTTCATTTTACTTTCCTTGGAAGCCATAATGAATCTCTTTTTTTTTTTTTTTAATTCCCCTCCAACCTTTAAATCAGCTGTTCTTCTCTCAGGCAGCTGTAGGCACAGAGAACACATTGAACGCACTGTTGTGTTAAAGGCACTGGAGTGTGAAGCAAAATAATTAAATGGGGCTGACTTGGCTTTCAGAGAGGTTTGCTGATCTATCCATGACAATTAGATGGCCTCTGAGTGTTGCTCAGTCACTTGCAAGCAGGGCAAGAGTATTCAGAGGTAGGCTTTAGAGTATTACCCAGCGAAACACTCATTTTCCTCCCAAGTATTGTTTTTTTGTGACTCAAGAGTGCACTCCCAACTATTTATTTCTGCTTTTTCATTCCAGCTTGATCTTTTCTGTGACTAATGGGCGTTTTTCAGGCTGCATAAGCAGCTGAGGCATATCCACCATGCCAGGGAGATGTCAGGGGGGCCACAGCAGAGCAGGTCAGGACTGGCTCAGGATAACCCATGGCCGAGCTGCAGGACAGGGTCTTGGGTAGGTGGATGGGGGATGGCCACCAGCATCACCTACTCCAGACCCCCCCAGGTTTTGCCTCTTGGCCTCTCCCTGACAGCTTAATCACCCACGGAGGTCTGGCCCAAGCTGGCTGGCATGTTCCCACCGTGACTTGTCCTAACAGTTTTCTTCACCAGATGTTTCGGTACCGCAAGCCTCCCGAGCGCTGGGGATGCTGCATAGGGGACACTGCTCGTGACAGCTGGGAAGACATGGATGTCCTGCCAAGGGTGCACATAGCCCCTTCCTCGTGCTCACCAGCTGCCGTTGTGTCATGGTTAATGAGTGTTTTGCTGAACCAAAATGTAAACATCGTCCTCTTGGCACAGCAGGATTGACGCACCTGAGGCTGCAGGCCAGTGTAGCTGCAACTCTGCTGATCAGGACAAGGAGACAATTAACCTGCAGCTAATTTTTCAGCAAGGCTTTCACTTCATCTGCTTGCCCCCAAAAATCAGGAAACTGTTGTATGTAGCTAATGAAAGACGGCAGAAGAAAGGGCTACTAATAGGGCTAATTAACAAGTGGGGCTGAAAAAGAATGTCATGTGCTATAAATCAAAAGAAATACAGCTTTTAAGCAGCGACTGTTAATTACATGCTTGAATTAAACTGTGTATGTTACTCATCTGTGGGGCAAGTACAATTGCCCATCAGACTCTTACCCAAGACAAACACAAGCTAAATTTTATCTCGGGAATAAAAATAGTTTTTTGGTGAAATCTCTGATACAAAGAATCAAGTGTCAGCATTCAAAACAGGGCAAAGTGCCTGCAATGTCCATTGGGTGGAATTTAATCTCTTTAAGTCTAAACCCAAGAGATGGGGATATAGAGATGGGGATGGGTTAGATAAACAGGGACAGTACAGTTATATAGTCATAGTTCTATCTACTTGTATAGTATACTTACAAATACATATATATACACACATATATTAATTTCCGTTATACTACCACCAAAACAGCAGTGAATTTGCCACTGTTATACTATGCAGCCTTGATGTGAATCTCCTGCCCTCCCCCGCAAAACCCCCATTTCAGCGGGCAGACAGAACTCACCCTTGTAGTTGAACTGGCCTGAGAGGCACCCTGTGTCCCACCAGCGTACCAAAGAGCTAGCTAGTGTGGCTTCATTTGCAATTAACCCCGTCACAAGGACTTCCTCAGTGTCTTGGTCCCCAACATCTGGCCAGGACCTGATGGGTGCCAGCCTTTTTATGAGTGACTGGGTAGCTGGTGCCTCCCCATACCAGTGGCTGGCAATGGGGGTTGGAGCAGATGCCCTCCTGGGTCCTTCCCAACTATGAGTTATCCTCTGGTAGCACAGTCAAGGGTGAAACACTGCCCTGGCACAGAGCTAAGAGAGGTTTATGATAAAGCACTCCCTTACTGGTGACCCTTGACTGCAGGATTTACTTTTTTTCCCCTCCCTTTTGAGCCTGTGTAGGAAATTCAGGGAGAGTGGATAACAGCTTGGCTAAGTGATTAACAGAATTTTTCTGTATATCCCCTGATAAGTGAGCTCTTGTTGATTTGAGGATTTTCGTGAGATAAATGTTGACCTTTCTTTACCTGGCTTGTGCAGACTGCGGTGTGTGTACCTCACCAGTCATTCCCTTGTTGAGCAAGAGGAGGAAAAAGACAGGATAACATCTTCCTAGAGTGTTCTGGTTTAATTCCCTTCCTAGAGTGTTCTAGTTTAATTCCCCACCTCTGTTCAGCCACTAATGTTTCAGGACCTGGTGGTACACAAGGTGTATGCCAGTAAGAATACATCTTCAGGCAGGTGCACTTACCACGGTATCTCCGTCAAGCAGTGGTTTTACCCTAACACTCAGGAGAGAAAGAAAATTGCTAAGGAAGTTTGCATTTTTTGTCCCAAATCACAGATTTTGGTGAAAGATTAAAAGCACTGTAGACAGATTATATACACTAGTCAGCTGTTGAGAGATACATAAAGAGTGTGGATTTTTCCTGAGGAATTCCTGGGCTATAAAGATAGAATAAGCATCTCTCAGTATGCGAGTGTAGTATTGTCCTATCCCAAAGAAGAAGCTCAGCTAACAGATACTGCAGAATCTGGCTGGACAGTTTTATTCATTAAACTTTGCAGAGATACTGCTTTTTGTCCTGTGGATAAAAATACCATAGCGTTAAGCATTGAAAATGATTATTTTAGGTTTAATTCTATTAGGCTCTATGTGACTTTTATAAAAATAGCTGTGTATGAATAGTTTCCCTCCTTTTAATACTTTGTGACGAAATTGTCACAAGAAGTTCTCATTTGTCATGATGAGATACTTCCTACCTCTCTCACTTTCACTGGATGTTTTCAACAAATTCAAGTTCTTCCTGAGGTTTCTAGGCCTTGGAGTTCCCATTGATGTCTACCGTTTGCCAGCAGCTGAGGAAAAAGAAATGGCACAGATTTCCTTCCGTCCTTCCTATACCTAGAATTTGCTGGGTAATTTTTAACTTGGCACTAGCAGTTGCCAAAAGATGGTACATTGATGTTTCGTATCTCCAAAGACATGGACCTAAAATTTCCAACATTTAGCTGCTTCTGTTTCCAAGAGGCTATCTTTCAAACAGCTGTTCTTCCTATTTTCTGCCTCCTGTTCTCCTGATCCTTTTAAGAGCAGAAAATCCCAAACAAAATCAAAGAAAAAAACTTGACCTATTGACAGAGCAAATTTTCTGGGGAGATGCTGCTGAATTTGACCAGTAGATGAGTGTAAGGAATCTTAAAGGGTGCTCACAGGGCTTATTCTGCTCCTACACAGATATATTTGACACGTCTGCAGTTCTACTGACAAAGTTAAATAACTCCTGGTTTGCACTGGTTCAATTCAGCCTTGCCCCAAGAGTAAATGATCACAGAGCCATCCAGTGGGCCATAATGGAACACTTCTTACAGCTGGATCAGAACAAAAAATACATAAAAAGCTGTGTGGGGTTGCACACCTTCTTAGCTGTATCCCAACTTTTGTTGTGAAAATCCTTCCCGGCACTCCAGACCATGCATTGCTCCTCTTCCTCAGACTTTCTAATCTCAGTGGTTTGGAAGGGCCAAAAACATATGAGCTTAAAAGTGATGAATTCTAACAATCAAGTAAAATACAAAATAATGCACTTTCTGAAACGTTGCCTTTTGTTTGAAAGGATTCCTACTTTATTTATGTCGAGTAAATGCTCCAAAGTCCACAAATTTTCAAGTGATTTAACCAAAGTTAAACTACTGTTGATTCCTGACAGGTAATCTTCAAACAGTAACATAGTGTTGGAAGAGGTATCTGGTATAGTTGGCAGGAATTAAGCAGTTAATGTTTTATCAGCTTGAGGTTAATGATATACACAATATTAGTGCTTCTGCCTGTGTTCTCATAAACTTTTCGATGCATCACCCTGGAAATGTTTTGTCATTTGGTACTGTGAAGGTAACTCTGTTAATTCAGGTGCCAAGAAACTTAACTAAGTGTTCTTCCATTATATCTGTAAGTTTTAATGATAAGCTGACGGGGGAAGGCAGAGAAGGACTGAGAAAGGAGACTGCAGGAGTTGGTGAAAGTGTTCCCTCTGTTCCCTCTGCTTCGTGGCACATTCCCTTGAAGGAAGGGAGGGTATGGAAATAAACAGGCCTCAGCTGAGCCTAAAATCTCTCCTCCCAGAGTTCTTCAGATGGGGCTGTAGGCATGTCCCTGAGAGGAAGTCTACGCTCCTGTGAAATTTCACCAGTGACAGATCACATTGAGAAATGCTTCTGCGAGCAGTAGCTGTGAATGAAGATCCACCCTGTGAGATCTATTACTGCTTTCTTTGCTGTAAGTGCAAAACTTCCTTCATCATTGCTGGAACAGCTGCAAAATGCACATGTAATCCTTTAGATGTTCCAGTGAAGTTAATCAGGAACAGAGGGCAGGAGGAAAAGGTGACCATAGCCAAGTTTCTTTGTTGTTGAGGCTTTATACATGAGGTTAATCATCTTGTACGGTTTGTGTTGGAGTTGTATTTGTGGGCATTAGGTGTAAGTGCACCCAAAAGTCTGGATCCTGTTTGAATCATTTTGGGAGAGTCTTATTGGAACACGTGAATATGTTTTGCTCAAATGTTTTGTTTCCCTACAGGATGGATGAGAATTCAAATCTTAATGACATGCTGAATCAAACTGCGGATCAGAATGAACAAGTGATGAGATCGTGTATTTATTTACTGAGCTGTTTATTCTGCCATGGTCAGAAGTGTGGTATCCAAAATTAACCATGCCACTATAATCTAGAGATCACTTGATAAGACAGTGGGAGTCCTGGGAGTTATTGCTCTTGCTGAATCACACACAGAACTCCTACCTTCTGCAAATTTATGTTTCTTATGTCCTATGGTTGTATTTTGACTGTAGTTAAACAGACACAGTGAGCCTGACTTTTTACTAAAACCCTGACACAAAGGAAGACTAGCGAGTGTGTTCAAAATGAATGTTTGTTGATGTGTTATCCCTGAATCAGTCCAGAAATATGAAAACCCAGCAGACACAATAAGAAATGTGAGCCCTTCCCTGAAACTTTTGCAATGGCAAAGCCTTTCTGCAGTCAGATGGCTTAAGGACACATCTGAAACCCAGGGAATGCAAAAGTCGTCATTTACTTGATTCCCAAGAGGTTTGGATTAAGACCTGGAAGAGGCAATGGCAGCCTTACGCAGATATTAGAGATATATATGGGATTTCTTCTTGGCCTTGAGTCACAGACATTTTCATACGGATACCACTGATTTTCTATGCTCTTAAGCTGGCTGCATGCCCAGCGATAGGCTAGCCGAGGACAGAGGAATGACAGCATTCCCATCCTTCGTGCACACTTCAGAGATGCTGGAATATTTATGTTCCCCATTAAGAACTTGTGTTACATTTAGTGGAGAAGCAAGCAAGTATTGCAGGGAGCATTATATGTTGTTACTATTTTATAAAACATGGTGGCTAATTATTTCCTGTGAGCAAGTGTGACAGCTTCTCAGTCTTCTGGGTTGCATCATAGCTAACTTTCCTGCACTTGGTGCTTTTCTCTACTCCACTTGCTGTTTGGTAATTAGTGACTGCTTCTCCAGATGCTGGGCAACCGCTTCCACTTCCATGGAAATTCAGGGCATTAAGCAACCGTCAGAACTGTGCTGTTCCACCATGTGCCTGTTACGACAGCCGTGCCCCACCGGCGCGGAGTGCCACTTTCAGGGCTAAACAAACAAACGATGATATAATAAATCATTAATAACTCAATGAGCCATAGCTGTTCTTGTGAGGAGCTGGTATCTGTGCTGTCAATCCCATTTGGAGGGGCTCTTAAATTGCCAGGGCCCCCTGAGCGGCTTTTTGCAGCCGGGTGCTGGACACTCCAGCTGGCAGGTCACACAGAGCCATTAGTGTCACCACCATCAAGATGCATCCTGGAGCCGAGATCGGTGATGCTGTCATCTCCCAACTCAGAAAGGGGCTTGGGTGCTGGCTTTGCGGCTTTGTTCTCTCTGAGCCTGCCAAGCATGGCCAGCTCTTGAAATCAGCTGGCAATGAGGGGGGAAGCCTTGGGGCAGCTGCAGGAAGCTGCTTGCGAGCACATTAGCAAATATCTGCACGCGTACATTTCGCCTTGGTCTGCAGACAGCAGAGCAATTGTCTCACACTTAATTGTGTGATACACATGGCTAACAAGTCGTACTCTACTCAACAAAAAGGGCAATCCTCCTTCCCTGAAGCTGTTGTAACACTGTGAACAAATATACAGAGGGAGAAAATTTTTATTTTGGACTAATCAGAAACACTGAAGATTCAGCCATCTATAAAAGCATGCCTCCAAAAGGAATCTGATGTATTTTTGTGAAATGAATGTGTGGTTTTTATTATGCATGGCAGGTATGGTTGGAATCCAAGTATTAAAATTGTATTTTACACTGTAGACCCTTGGGTAATGAATTAAATGGCAACACAAACATTTCTACCATGGAAAAAAGCCACAATATGAAGGCGGTTTCAAAAAAAGCGAAGTAAATGAACTGTGGGAAAAGAGCAGCTAAATGTTTTTGTGTTTGTACCTCTATTGTTCAGTGCTATTTACATCGTTTTTTTGTATTGAGGAAGGAGATGCCTGTGTTAAAAAAGAAGATAAATTCTGTCTCATCTACTCAGCACCCTCAGAATCTGCTCCTTTGATTGTCCAGCTCTAGCATCCACTGACTACATCACAGAAATCACAATGTGGAAGGGGGAAGAGTGCAGGCTTGGGACTCATCTTGAAGTCAGGATGAAGGAAGTGTATCTAGACCATAAAATCCACATACAGGAAGGTTTTCTGAGTGGTCCTAGGTCTGTCTTATCCGAACACTTTAGCAAAAGTTTGGTCTGGCTTTTTTTTTTTCTATCTTGTGTGGAGTTGTTAATTTTAAGCTGTTTCAGTTTTTAGGGTGCCCCCATCCGTTTTCAGTGGATGAGTGACAGGTGTATCAGCACACAAAATTCTCTTTCAAAACCTTCCACTGCCCACTCTCTCATGGAGCAGTTTTCTGACATTTTAGATGCAGGAAATCATCACATTCAAGATACCTAATGGTAAGTGTTAGCAACAAGCCTGGCTACATACACGTGCTTTACTGTTTCCAAATATCCATAAGCTTGCAACAGTGATTTGCATTTTTGAGGGTGGCTTTTTCATTGGTGAATATAATTTCAACCAATGCAGCCTGGAGCAGGCCGGGCTTTTCTCTGATCTGATGCAGCTGGCACTTCAGAGCCTTATCCTGAGATGCCACAACCTTTGGTGCTTGGTCACCTCATTGTGAGCACCCTCACAATAGTTAAGGTATAATTGTGGTTGCCTTCCTTGTATCCACCTACTGAAGCAAAATTGTCCTCTCCCATCTCTTGCCTGTAGGCTGACTGGAACTTATTATAAGCCCAGTGTTATAATGTCATATATTAACGTGTCCCTCAATTTGTAAGTTGGCTATAGTGGCCTGAGCTGGTGCTATACTTCAAAGTGCCACTTTGCTCTTGATCATTAATATCCTTCAGCAGAAAAGCAAAATTTTAGCACTAAGGTCATACAATAAGTCATTTAATACAGAATCAACAGTGCTTTCAGGTTGGTAGACCTTTGTTTCGCACTCCAACATTGGAGACTCTGAGGAGGAAAAGAAGCAAATTAAATTACACTTTCTAAGTTGTATCTTTCCACATTAATAAGCGAGTTAGCTTTAGGAACTGAATAAATAAAGAACAGGTAAGGGATGAGTGAGAGCTGAGACCACACTGTGAGATATTAGACTTGAGACTCTGTGTAAATAGGAGAATTACCAGCTGAATCCTCCACTTTTCCTCTCGTTCCCATAATCTCCACTCTCAGGGTGTTACCAAGGAAAGGAGAATGAACTAGGATTTCCCATCATAGCTACCTGCCCCTTTCTATCCACCTCTTTTGCAGGGAGCTCTGAAATAAATCTTAGGTTTAATACAATATGATAATGCCAGTTTTAAAAATTTGTGCACAATCTTACTTTCACCAAGTAGTTTTTGTTCTTAGCTTTGACTTTAATGGGAGCTTTTGGATTGTCTCTTGATGAAAGCAGCAATGGACTTTCCAACCATGTCTATTCTTACAGGAGTATTAAGAATACATCACATACCTAACACTTATTAACCGTATAGTGCCTTTCATCCAGGAAGCTCAAAGACATTTTCTAGTTGTTTTTTCCTCCCCTACCGAAGATCTAAGGAAATTATCAGAATGTACGGAAATGTACAGAGAAAATCCTAGCTGACATTTTCAAGTTTAATATCTCTCTTCAAATATATGTATTTTATCTGTCAGCAGTGGAACATTAGTATCTGATTTGATATGCTCATGTTTGGTACTCTCCATACTATAGCAGTAATATTACTGTATCTATTATACATATATAAATATTATATTATATTATACTACTTACATTATTTACGTATATGGAATGGCTTACAACTTACACAAGTCTTTTTTATTGTTAAGAGAAATTGGGTTAATTAGCTGGCATGGAGCTTCATGCTGTAATGACTAGATCATTTCCAATACCCATCCCAAAAAGCAGAGTTGGGTCCCACATTTTCATCCAGGCCTTGGCTCCTATGTTTTCAAAACATGGCTCATGTTTTATATCTGAGGATAAACCTTCAACAGCATAATTGTCTGTAAACACTGAACAGCTAGAGCATATACTGATCAAAGCAAGGGTCTCTTGGCACACTCTGGTGCTTGAGTCCCTCACGTTGACTGTGGAGTTATAAACAAAGTAATCAAAAATGTACATTAATGTAAAATTAGACATTACTTATGTGTGATAATGAAAAGGCTGATTTCATTATGTGGACAGAATAACTCCCTGATTTTAGCTGTTTATTTTTCTTTTCAATTTTGAAACAATGAGCATAAGTTTTTGTGTGATTGCCATCATATTTTCTGCCAAATATACTTATTTTGACTCCAAAACAGACATGAGTCTGACTTTCAGACATGTCTTCGTTTTGTTTTTCATTGTTAACATTGGTCTAATTTTTATTTCTATTAAAATTCAAAGGATTATTATGATTGTATATTGCAATAAATGATAATAAGGATTTTTTTAACAAAATGTTCAACATTAGCTGAAAGGACATTGATAAATGTTAGTCTTGACTGTAAACCCAGAATTTTTAATTTTTACTCTGTTTTCATTTTTCTCTGGAAGGGATCAGAGAATTTGGCACTATTTTAAAGTTATTTTTTATTTCTACTTTCCAGGGCAATAGCTATGCTTCAGTAAGTTCTTTTGCATATGATTTACCAAGTGCAACAAAATATTGCATGATATTTAATCAGAAACAGAGGGATGTCTTTAAAAGACATATTTAACTTCTCAGAAACCCAAATACTTTCAATTACCCAAAAAATGGACTCAGAAAGCTGTAGCAGTGATTTATGGAAAATAAAGAACAGGAGCCTGCTAATTCTTTTTTTTTTTTAAAATCCCTGGGTTTCTGCCTGGATGCTGTTTCCTATGAAGCATCCTCATCTGCCCTCTCATTTGGAAGATCAGTTCAACACAGAAGAGGTGATGTGGCACAGTGACCTCAACACAAATAGCACCAGAAATTTGTGGTGGCTTCTCTGTTATGTTGTTAGCATCTCAAGTTATGTATGCATGTGTCTGTGTAAAATTGTGTGAGGGAAAGAGAAGCATTTATTTTAAGCAAAGAAATTGACTCTTTCCCTGGGAAGCATTCTCAAGAAAATATTAATTTTGTCGAGTAGCCAATTTTCTCTCCAAACAGCTTGGATCCAATATCTTTGATTTGCCCTGGTGCTAATGAAAGTCCAGTTTGGCAATTTGTGTAATGTGAGACAGAGCACAATCTGAGTCCTAGCTTGAGTTTGCAATGCTGAGGGGATGTGGTTTCATTTTCTCAATTCATAACACAAAGACAATAAAACTATTGACATGAAGAAGGCGGCTACTTCTAAATGCTTGTAGACTGAAGCTTTAATTTGAAAATTGAACAGTTTTGATCTGGAAATCATTTAGAATCAATAAGGCACTATTTTTACAACCATTTTCTAGAAATGATCAAGTCTCAACATTTAGAACTTCTTAAAATATTCTCTTATGACCATCCAAAAATGATTACTTGGATTATGGTGATCTGGGAGTGATTTCACAAGAATTGTGGGTCTGAGCTTGAACCAGAGGTGCTGTAACTGGAGGACTTGGCTGTTCAGCCATACTCCATAGGCAGATTCCTGAGGACGGTATGTGCTAAGGTCTAAGGAGACTGTTACCTGGTAGCAGCAACAGACCCCTTAGATCTCTGCAAAAAACTTTTTCTCCCGTGTGTCAGCACGAGTAAGATGGGGAAGCCAAGAGGAACCCAAGAACTAAGGCCCGTCCTGGCTGCATGTCGTTACAGGAGCAGTGTAGAGAAAGAAGCGGTTTGATGGTTTTATCACCATTTTTTCTTGAGGTGCTTTCTTTCAGGTGTCTCCAGGGAGTTCTTCTCCTCATCACCACCACCCCAGCTCTGGCGGTTGCACTGCTCTCTATGGTCTCTGATTCTCCTGATCTTCCCCCTGTACTGGGACAGTTTCAGACCAATCGCTCCCTGAGGGGAGCAGAGAAGGAACATGACCCTGGCACTACCCCTCATTGGCCTGACCTCCACCCATTTCCACCTCCCCAGCCCAGCTTGCTGGACACCATTTTCCCACACCATGGTGCAAGGAAGCTCTTGGCTCTGGACAGAGAGGTGGGATCTTCCTGCAACAGCACTTATGTTCAGCAGAAGTCCAGCCCCTAGCTCTGTGACATCTAATAAACAGTGAGGATCATCTTCTCTTCTGTTGTCTTTATTTGACCTGTCTCCTCATTTCTTTTTATGATTGCTTTCTATGGAAATTCCCAATCCTTGCTTCTGACCTGTTTATGAGACATTAAGCCCTTTTTTTCCTTCTGGGTTTGGAAGAAAATTCTGCTTCCATAGTACTTTGTTCAAGTTTGGGGTTTCAGTTTGTTTTTTTTTCCTGTCTCTTTCGATTGCAGTTGATTTTCCCAATGTCTCTTTGTTCTCGTGCTGTTCTTGCCACTGCTCCCACCACATATGCTTATGGCAAATACATAAAAGAGATCCTGCAGAAAGATTTCCTAAAAAGAAAAATAGCAAGTAATCCATTTTAGTCATCTACTCTCTGATCGGCTGTCTCAAGGTGGCCGCTTGTGAATAATACAACACCAAGAGTCTCGTAAGCCAATGGTTTCTTCTTGCTAGCTCCCCATATTAAGCCCTGATATATTATTGCTCATTAATGAGTTATCTCCTCATCTATGAAGCAAGAAAGCATGTCATTGCCTTCATTAATAATATTGCTCGATATGTATCACATTTAAAGTCATTTTGCTGAAATCATCCCATATTTTAAATCCACACTTTCAGAGCTTGCAGCTGACCTGGCCATTAAGCTCTGCTAATATTTGTTCTTTGTACTATGCTGAGGGGGGAGGGATTGAGGGCACAGAGAGGAGAAATATGAGGCAATCTATCTTTTTTTTTCAGTATTGTCACCAAAGATTGGCAAAAGGTTTTGCAGATAAACTAAAAATGTGACATCAGGCGCATTTTTCCCCACTTTTGCCAAAAATCACATGCCCATCATTTCTGATAATCCCAGTTTTATACGTCCCCCATTCCTCTGATAAAAGGAAGGAGATACCTTTTGTTTCTCCCTTGCTCCCTTTGCCATATGTTTAAGGGGTCTTGCAGGGCCCTCTGTGACCTCCCAGGCAAGCTCCGGTTGCGTACCTGTGTTAGCAGGGCTTTGTAAGGCGGTTGTTCGACCAGACCAGCTACCTCATCCATGGACTATGAGCTTGTGTAAGAGTCAGTGTTCACTGAGGGAGGGGGTGGGAGAGCACGACATTCCAAATCCATGGATCTGGAGGTATTTTACCTCGGTCTTATAATGTGTGAGAAGTTACATCAGTGACTCTGGGGATCTGATCATAAGTCCACTTGAAATGATGTCATTGCTTATAGTAGTTTCATCTTTTGTCCATCGTGAAATCCAGCTTTATCAGCAGTAAGACTCTGGTTTTGTAAACAAGGGATGTTATTTTAGGAGGTGTTGGTGAGTCTGCATTGTGTTCAAACAGCTGCTTGATGATTTATCTTGTAGTCATGCACTGAGCAACCTCTTAACACTGAACAAATCATTGTTATCTGATTACCTTCATAGCTTATTTGCGTGATAATTTGGGAATCATTTAGATACTGTAGCTGTTTAATCAACAATCACATATAACACGAATATGATGTTTTCTGATTTGGTTTTCATGTACAACTCAGATACAATGTCTCTGATGAATGTGAAGATTAATTATACATTAATTAATGGCTATTTATAACAAAGGTCATCAAAATAGTTTCTGTGACCTCATTACCATGTTACGTGCAATCTAATTAACTAATACAAATATTGCTTCAAATGCCTATTATAATTTTAAAGTGATAGATTCTCTATATAGTCACACCTGACATTTTCTAGACTGTTGCTGCTCTAGGAAATGTATGGAGGCAGATTAAGAGCACTTACTGCGAAAAACCACACACCATCCTCTTTAAGATGGTAACAGAAACTAAGGTACAGCTGCACAATGATTTGCGTTCGGAGTCTTTGAGCATGTTTCTCTGAAAAAAGTAAAATAAACCCCACAATTTTTTTCTTTTAGAAATTTAGATTTTTTTGTATTTATCCTTGAGTTTTCCTAGGTCATAATGTATGTTACTGACAATGCGTGAAAAAGTAACACAGGAAAATAAGCAGTGAGCTTTTTAAATGAGTGGTGATATTATAAAATCTATGTACCTGATTCTATGTATCTTGGGTATTTGAGCTTTAAACAGAATCTCACACCTGTTTCTCCTGTAGCAGTTGATATCTTTTTCAATTCTTACAGGTTTAGTCTCAGGATGGCCATTTGTTAGGCCATGACAGAAGCATATTGGGTTGTGAAGAATGAGAGATATTGATGTGTAAGTGAATGGGATGATACAATAGCAATGATAAGAAAAGGAGACAAAGCTATTGCAGAGTCTTTTGCTTTACAAGTGTTTAGTTAAAAAATAAAGCAATACTATTTCTACTGAACAGAAACAACAGTGGTCTAGGCCTCTGAGAGTTGGATTTGGTAGATCTTCAAGTACCTTGGAAAGACTTGCACTCCTTTCCTCTTTATGTCTTCCTTTGCCTCTGTCTCCTTCTTTCTTATTTTGGCTTCTGTGTCAAACTTCTTATTTGCACACAAATATGATTACTGAGAACAGGAGACAAAGGACTGAAAAATCTGTTCAAGGAAACATTTTAACAGTTAGAAAAGAGAGGACTGCTCCCCTTGTAGGCTTTATCTGGACGACCACAGGTCATGTGATTTGCTTGCATTGTGCAACTATATATCCATTTCTGTTTTCAAAAAACAGCAATAACACAGAATAACAAAAGAAGATACTTTATGGGCAGTATGGCAGATCAATTTAGTAATATTAAATGTCTTGAAATCTGAATTCAAGTCTTTGCATGCTAAGGTCATGCATAAAATATATCTGTTACTCAGAACTAGCATGTTCCCCAAAATAAACCCTCAAGAAAGGAATAGTCATCTCAACTACACAGTCTTCTTATCTACATTGGATGAAAGTCAATCTGAGTGCAAATGTATCTATACAGGTTAAACTGTGCTGAACCTCAGGTGGATAATTTTATTTAGAATTAAAATAAGTTTTTTTCTTTCTTCAAAGTTATCTTGTCTCAATGTAAGAATTGAACAAAGTGATTCTTAGTAAGGGTGATTGGCATTGCTGTGTCAGAAGTCTGTGCACCTAACTAAACTTCACTAATGCAGTTTAAATGTACAGCTTCAGTTGATTCAGAGAACTTTTCTCAGTCTAGACCAATTTGCATTTTCTGCCTGTCATTTCCAGAGACAAACAGGTCAGATGGTGTGGAACAGGGCAAGGTCCACATCTCCTGAGGTCTGAGCCCTCGATACTTCCATGAATCTCAAGGGCTAGTAGTACAATACTGCCTACACAACTCATGCATTTCCTTCCACACAGACTTTGGAGGCTTTTGCCCAATGAATCCCACTCCAGCTGCAGGAAACAGCCTTTGTGCTCACAGTCTACAGTGCCATTCTACATAGAGCTAAGAAATTATTGGAAGCAAAGAGGCTGTTTGCCAAAAGCTGCTGTTTATTTTTGCCCCCAAAATGTTCACAGACTTAAGCTGAATGCACTTAACAATTGCAGCTGGAAATACTTTTGGCCAGGAATAATTGAGGCTGTGATCCACCAAAGGACACAATAGCAAGGGCAGGCTTTTACCCAGAGATCCAGTGACAGCTGCAGGAGACCAAGGCACAGCTTCTTCCTGTGCATAAAGGGAGCTGAACTTCTTTTCCTTTCAAAAAAATATCCTGACTCTGGGTTATGAAAAATCCTACAGCAGGGTCCTCTTGCTTCCCTCTGTTTGGACCCTGTCTGACCTCTTTAAAAGCACTAAAATAATTATTGAGGGAGGACCAGGAAGACACATGGCTCCAGGTGAAAATGGTTGGTGGGGAAGCATTGCTCACAGGACTCTGCCAGAAGCTAACAGAAGCCTTTGACTTTCTTCCAGACAAACCCCGACCCAGAATGGCAGAAATGTTGTTCTTTAGGTTTTAGACATATTAACAGATAAATGTAGAGGATCTTGGAATATCCTTCATCTCTGTCATGCCCTCACTTTTATAGATAGCCTAGGGAAGTTCACACTTGTCCACACTTCTCTCAGGTGACCATGAGACCTACAAATCTGGAGCCCATCTTTGCTAACAGGCCTCTACTGATTTCATTGGAGTTTTGCAAGCAAATAATGTAACTTTTGCCATTAAATGACTCCTATTTTTTATTCTAGTGGTAACTGAAGAAATATGTTGTAAAAATATGATTGTCCCCAAAAAAAGAAAATCCTGCCATGTGTTGACTCTTCCCCCTCCCTCCCTCCAAATGTGTATATTGACACTCTGGAGTGTTTAGCTCACGTGTGTTCAAGAGGTAACAGGAGAATTTTATTAAGCAGTTAATCTGCTTGGCTCGGTTGCAGCAACAGCACGCAACTCAGAGAAGAGCAATGGTGAAGTGACACCATTGTTCCTCAAAGGAGAAGGAGTAACTTGAAGAGTACAGACAGCACCCAGTAGACTAATAACACCTTGGCCCGATCTGACTTCAGAAAGGAAGCCTGTGATGGCTGCATTGCACAAACGATATTGGCACCAGTACGAATGCAGGTGGGGGTTTTCTTCCTCATTTTATGTTCTTCTTCTTGGCTTTTCTTCAGGGGTCGTTTTTTAATCATTTTTTGTAAAGTCAAAATCTTAGCAAAGTGCTTGAAAAAGAAGCAGTAAAAACCAGAGCATGACTGAAAATCTGGGTTGCCTGGAAGACTTTTCATCCCACTTCCTTACATATCTGCATTTAGCCGTAGCATATTAACATATTAATAGATGCAAAGGCATATTAATAGCACTCAGCTTATCTGCCAGGAGCAAAAAGCAAAAGTAAATGAATGCAGCATATAAAGGAGCAAAACTAGGTGCACAATGTGGCTAAGAATGAAACAGCACAGCCTATTCTTGTATCTGTTGGTATTGTCATATCAATGAAAGGAGTATTTAGCCCTTGCAGTTTAATCTTACAGCAAACTATAGACCAGTCTTTGAAGTAGTCCACGTTAGGTATTAAAAAGGTAGACAAAAGGTTGTACAAAACTGTAAATTATTTGGCATTCTCATGCTCATAAGTTAAAAATTTTTAAATACGGTATTTGGGCTTGACTGCCTGATTTTTTTTTGGTTAGAAGACACTTTTTCGCTAATAAATAAAAAGTAATGCATCCCTGAAATATTTGCTCTCTATAAAAAAAAAAATCCCTTTCTCATAAATTCTCACTAATTTGTCAATATTCTTAATGGTTTGCGTGAAAAAAAGAAAGGAGATAATGTCACAGGAAGAGAAATTCTCCAAGTCTTCATCCCGAAGATAAAAGAAACACTCAGGTATGCTGATGTGCTGTTTCATTGCAGATCAATATACTGATCACAGCAACGATGGTAATTACAGAGTCTGTCTTCTGGGAGCTAAGAGAACTCAGCTCCCATGAAATCAACAAAAGTCAAAAGCATTTGACATCTTCCATCAGGAGGGTTTAAAAACAGTGAAAAGCAAGCAAATAAGCGAGCAAACACAAAAAATCCAGCCACTATTTTGTAGAGGGTCCCTTGATTTCTCCTGTTTCCATACGCACCTTTGCTAGAGCTGAAGTGCAGCATCATGGACACAGTCTCCTTCTCTGAAGGTAATCCATGCAGAGACCACTTTAAAGATAACCTTTTTTTTTCTTTTCTTTTTCATCTGAAGTCAGTTTAGATCCCCATATTATGCTTTCTGATAGAGCAGGCAAAATATCTCCACTCACCTCTCTTTTTTGCCTTTTTTTCGAAATATTATAAGAAGCTACACTCTTCTTAAAAGTCTGAAGCTGTAATCTTTGGGAGGCATTTGGTTTTATGTGAAAATCTAAGTGACATTTTCATTTTAGCCCTATATATTTAGAAACACATAATTGTTTGCACTATAAAGAAAACACTGGACATCCATGGGGACTACAATATCGATAATGTGGAAAATTCTGGCTTTTGAAGTTGTTTTTTATGATGACTCAGAATATTATGAGTTACTTGGGGTTTTTTGTTGTTGTTAAAGATTTTCCTTTTAAGAAAGTGACTTCAGAAAAATTTTGACCAGCTCCATCACAAAAGAAATTCTTCCATGTGGCAGATTTCCCTACCACACTATGAGGAGCCGGGTACTGGTCTATAGGACTTTCCATCCACCATGGCAACCTGTTTTCTTTTGTTCATCCATAGTTTACACTACAGGCTCTTCGAAGCCTGGGCTCTAATGATGAGTTTGTGCTTAGAAGCATCATGATCACTTTTAGAATTGTGAAATTATATCTGATACAGTACTCTTAACAGCTTGTAACACCAAATATTTAGTTGAGGATGGTGAGACTTTCTCCCATAGGGGAAAAAGAGTTTGTTAAACTGGTAGCTGTTGCAAGCAGTGAAGTAGTCTGATACATAGTGCCAGTAGTTAAATGAAAACTATTGTAGAGGATTTATTTGTCATGCTTTTTGATCAGAAGCAGAAGAAGTGTAGAAGAACTGATATTTTCAAACGTTCTCAGAAACTTAATTTGTTGGCTTTGATGGAAGGGCAGAAAATATGAATTAAAGATACAGTATCTAAGTTTTGTGTAAAGAATGTTTTCCAAAATTGGCAGGAGACAAATCTGAAACATCTGAGAGGTTTCATTTTCTGTAAGCTCCCAGAAATATCTGATCTTAATCACAACACCCTTAAACCTGTTTACTTAAGAATAGGACTGCATGTTCCGGAAATCTTGTCTTCCTCACGAACCTGAGCAGAACTAAACACCCTAAGGATGGATCATACAGAAGTATATTGACATTTTTTTGTCTAAAAAATAAGGAAGGAGACACACAACTGTATAAAAAAATGGAGAAAACCTCTTGGGCTGCTTGTTGACTGGAAGGCAGATGCCTCCTCTCTCTGTCCCCGCTCCCCAAACATCTGCATCATAGACATGGACACACTGTTCCTCTGGTCTATGGAAACGAGGATTTTGGAAAAGCAGACTGGTGTGCTTCTGCTCTGGCCCTGGCACAGCACCAGGCTGTGAGCAGGGGCTCAGCTAGGGGAGGAGGGTTATTCCCGGACTCATACACTTAGACGCGATCTAATTTATTTTACATCCCTAAGAAGCTGTCACGCTCAAGCAAAGAGTTATGAGTTTGATAGTTGTGCATCTCAGCCCCCGTGCCACCCTGCACACTTTCACACAATCTGTGCAACACTTGGGTTGCCGGTCCCTTCCCCCTCCCTCCCTTCATCACTGCAGGTCGCCGCATCCTAACAGGGACCAGGCGCTTTTCTCTTGCTGCTCTCCGATAGGTTTTCTGCCAAGGAAAATCGGCATTTGTCTCTTGCTAATGCTGTCATGAAGCTCAACATTCATTATGCATTTATGGTGTGACAAAAAGCCAAGGACATCTTGTCTGGGGCAGCTTTTCTGCTCCTGGAAACCAAGTTAGCTTTCATCTAGCTGGCCTGGGTGCCTCCACACTCCACATGAGTGTGCACAGCTGTGAGGGGCTGCCAACACCATAAAAGCCAGTCCTTAGCATTTAACGGAACAAGCACTGAGGCTCCCCCTTGCACAGCACTCTGCAAAATGAAGAGCAGCAATCTAGATTTGACAGAGAACTTTTAAATTACAGGTAAAGGGGGTTTTAAAAATTCATGAGATGTGGGAGTTTTTCGTTCCAAATTCTGTTTTAAAGAGCAAAATATTTAGCCTAGGGAACTACTGGCATTCGAGTATGAAGACTGGAATAAGGTGTGCAACTGCATGAAGCAGCACTGTGGCTGGAAGTAACAGATACCATCACTCCCATGTGCCTGTGTCACAGCTGAGGCACGTTGTAGACATCAGCCTCCTGTTTCAACCTCTTTTTTCCTCCTTTTTCTTCCAAGGATACATTCTCCCAGGGGAGGTCCAGCCTCCTCATCTATCCTAAATATTTGCAGTTTAACAGGCAAAAATTGATTAACTGCCACACCATGTGCAAACTAATCACAGGCAAATGGTCATTTGTGGTGGCCTGGGAAGGTTTATCTAGTTTCTCGCTGGACAGAAAAACAGCATGAAGGAAAGGCGTCCGCAAGGCAAACCTCAAAAGGGAAGTATCAGGCTGAACAGAAGTGAATATAGCACCATTCCTAGAAGCACCCGGAGGCAGGTCAGCATCAATGTAAGGAAAGGCAGCATGAAGCATGGCCTGAAGCTCCAGGCACTCCATGCTCTCCCCAGGTGAGCTTATGGTTCAATAAATGTTACATATCATGGAATACTTTGAGGTGCAAGAGAGAGACAATTATAATCGGAGGAAAAAGCAACTAGTTTTGACCAATTGTTAATGGTCTTTTCTGAGTGGTCCCTTTGTGATTACTGTTTTTAAAGAAGTATATTTCTTTTTTCTTTGAAGAAGAATAAAGTACTAAAGATATCATCTTTTTTCTATCCTTAAGAAAAAAAAAAACAGAGGATAGATGGGAGAGGTTGACATATATTTACATACTCCTGGTTGCATTTTGTAATGTCATCCTGTCCTCTTCCTATTTTTCCTCATGAAAAAAACAGAGGCATGAGAAAAATCCAGATCTAAGTGAGTAACATTGGCTCTGCATGGGTTCACCCATTCCCAGCAGCAGGCACAGACCCACTAGGCCACGAGGTTGCCATATTGCTTCAACTGCTCCCCAGTGCCAGCAGACTTCCCATGATGCAACACCATGGACAAGACCTCCAATGCAAAGCTGCACCTATGGGTTGTGAGTGAAAAGTGATTTGGGCTATTATGAGCTATTTGGTGTCTTTCTGAGAGCTTAGACCCATCACTCAGTATTTTTTATACCACTAGCTATGCTAGGAGCACCACACCTTGTGGAAGTTAGCAGAGGCTGTGTTTCTTGAACAACTTTGAGAAGTCAGCCATTTAGTCCTTTTAAAAACAGCCTGAAAAGCATTTTACTTCCTTAAGGCAACCAAAGCCTATTTCCATCTACATGTACGTTACTAGTAGGGAAACAGTTGGAAACATTTTTCATGGCGTTCACCTATTGAATTACTGGCTTTTCTCTTCCTTATTAGGGTACAAGGCCATTTTGGGCAAAATGAATAGTGAAGTTTAATAAACATAGCTCTCCGCTGACTCCGCTTCACACAAGCAAGCTGGCAAGAATTGAAGTCCTTAATGGATATTTAATGGTGGATGAAATGAACTTTCTCCTTATTAGTGCAGCGGCTTATTAGTGCTGGTTGCCCTCTGTAAATTGCTCACCTGACTTCCCTCTCAAGCTGGTCCTGAAAAACCCAGCTCCGATGGCTTACCTCAGATTCCTTCGTCTAGCGCTCTTACAGTAAAACTTCTTTTGGAAGAGCTGTAGCAGTTGTCTTCCCGAGATTTGCAGTGTGATATGCTATTTCATTGAAGTCACCACGTTTTTCCCTTTGATGTCTCTTTATAGGGAGTCTTTAATGCCCACCTCTTGCCATGAGTCAAAGGTTGAAAAGAAGTTGTCAGGGGTCTTTGCATTTTCCTGCTCTGACATTACGCCATAAGTGTGATGCTGATTTTTTAGGATGAGTTTACCTGGCCGTTTCTCCTTCACCTGACCAGAATGCAACTATTATATTTTTGGCTCTCCCTTGGCCCGAGGATGAGGTAAAGGAGATCAGGCTGGGACATAAGGTTCTTCTGAACTTCTGTCTATGTTAATTGGGATTTCAGGGTTGTTGCTTTTTGCAAGAAGCCAAAGCAGTGACTGATGTTTCCTGCACCACGGTTTCGGCAGGGAAAAGTAAAACCCCTGGGGAAAGAAAGGAAGGAATCCATGAGACTGTTGTGACACACAGGGAGAATAGGCTACTGCTGTGGGTCCAGAAAAGTCATGCTCACGTGCGCGCATTTTCAAAGCAGTGGATAGCGAAGACTGACATGAGTAGGTAGAGAAGAGGTGGCTGGGCTGTGAAATCAGCAGGACTCCATGAATCTGGGTCCTGTTTCCAGCTCTGCTCCACATTTTCTCTGTGTGTGCTCATTGTTGGACCAGGCATTCAGCTTTCCATGGCTCACATCCGTCCTGGCCATGTTCATTTATCAGTTTTCACAAAGCTGCATCTAATCTGTGCTTAAATACTTACAGGTTTCCTCCGCTGCTTGACAGAGTACAATGTTATGAACCATGAGAGGTTTGGAAACTGCAGTGAAGACTGCCTTAAATATCTGAGTAGTAATTCACATAAAATAAGATACCTAGAGATTAATGTATATGGTTGCATGAATATAATTGCAGGTCCTTATTTGAGGATTTAAATACAAGATGTGAAAAATCATACATTTGCCAGCATGGAAAATACCTTCTTATGCATGCAGCTTGTGGAAATCTGGGAGGAGATTTTTAACTCCACCTGCAGTAACTGGAATTTTAGCTATGGAATTCAGTAGATCTGTGTTTTTCTCTGGAGACAAAAAATTAGATGCAGATATGTACATAATGTGTAAGCGGCCAGTGGCCTGCATTATATAATCAACAGAAGTAGTTGTAGCTATGGTGTAACTCACAGTTATAGCTTGTAGTTGATGAGAGGCACTGAGTAAGTCTTGTCAAAAGAGCCAACAATTTTCTTCCTGTCAAATTGAAATTCAGAATTCAAATCTACAGCAGCTTTGGCATAGGACTTATTAAATGATGAAAAAATGAAAATATTTGTTAAACAAAGAGGAGAATATTGGAAATTTTCTGTGTCTCTTATTTTTAAGTGACAATTCTGGCAAGGACACTCACCCGCTTTTCTCGTTTTAGAAGGGTAACTTGGTTTATAAGATTAAAAGTAATTGATCTGTCTTAACATGCCCAAGCTTGGGAGTAACTCAAGAAGGTGTTTGTTTGTAATCATTAGCTGCCTTAGCTCATCTGTCCCCTTGTCATATATGCAAGTGCATAAAGACTTTTTTCTACAGCAACACACAGAATGTGTTGTGTTCCTCGTCTGTGTCACTCTCCCCCTATGCTTACAGTACGGAGGCAAGACTTGTGGTTGGCCTTACTGGTGGCATCAGCCTCTTTGATCTGAGAGGAAGGAAAGGGGCTTACTGCATGAAGCACAGCTCTCCTGAAGCAGAAGGGCTGTGCAGATGAGCAGGGGAGGATGGAGTAGGCAAGGCCAAGGTCTGGTCACACCACAGAGAGGGCATAACTTTTCCATAAAAAGTCCAGAATTCAAATATTCTTCTGAATATCAAATGTTTAATTTTTTTAACTCATCCTAGAATTGAAAGTTATAAGGGAGACAGTGTGCTACTGGAAACAAAAAGTGACTGGAAAGGTACCAGAGGATAGCAGAAAAGCAGCTGGTGGGAAGTGTGGGGAGTCTCTCGGCGGATGGCTTGGAGGAGACACAGGGTGGTGGGGATGGTGGGATCACGTAAGCTTGGAGGTGGGGGGACAGGAGGGTGTCCCATGAGTGAGCTGCACTGCAGGAGTGAGGACCTTCAAAGTAGATGTCAGCTTTATCTGAGACACTGGAAGAGCCAAACACCCATCTGTGTCTGGGACTGGGAGGGGTGGGGAGTAGAGAGCCCTGGGGAGTGTTTTTGGAAGGGACTTGAGTGGGAAGTGGGCAACTTTGCAAAGCTGAGCTAGGGGAAGTCATGGCAGCTGCAGTGGGAAATGCTTGAGGGAGGCAAGGAGAGGGCTGCAGAGGATTTTTGTTGTCCGAGCAGAAGGAAAAGGCAGGTATTGGAAAAAAGCTGTGGGGGAAGAAGTAGCCGTGGTTTATTTACCTTGGAAAGGCTTTTCCGTACTGAGAAAATTAAACAACATGAGTGTTAAGTACAAAACTGTGTACATTACAATCGCTTCTCAGGAGGTAGCAGGAGTGGTGTTAAATCTTGGCTCTACCTGCTACTGAGGCTGGTGTAACCCTTCCCTCCCCACCACACACACGCCCCTGTCTGCCTCAGCAGTCCTTTAATCAGAGGCTCAGGAGGGCTAAAAATCATGGTCGTGCATGCAAGGTCCTGGTGGGAGCTGGCCCGTCCACCCCAGCACCCCCAGCATCGCAGCCCATGGTGGGCACCCGTCCCTCCTCCAGCCTGCCTTGTGCCTCTGTCCTGCCCTGCCAAGGGATCACCTGCTCCTGGAGGGACCCTCCCTGCTCCCCTGCGGTGATGGAGAGCAGCTCCTGCCCTGCCACATCAAAGTCTGTTTGCTCATATCAAAAGACTCTGGGGTCAATACAGAGCTATACAACACTTAGGTGTTGTCTGCCAACTTCCTCCCTGGTGGCCACCCCCCGTGCTGTGTCAGGGGGTGACAGTGGGTTTTGACTTTCATCTCAGGGCCTTCTTTTGTCTCCTGGATGAATTGCGAGCTAACCTGAGACAACAGGAGAGACTCCCTTACCAGCTACGCGCTGAGCCACTGCATTTCTATTCTTTCCACACTGTGTTTTTGTGATGTGGTACCGCATGCATAATCTCTTAGGCCGAATAATAGAGATGCTCAGTCCTTTGCTGTGTTCCTGATATAAATTTCCATTGCTCACATTCTGTTAAGCTACACTCTAGTGAAGTTCTTTTTTTTTTATACATAATATTGCTCAGCAATTCATTGTGAAGCTCTAAGAACAAGTAAAAAATTTTCCCAATATTGGCCTCTCAGTCAGCACACACGGAAATGCCATCCGTCATGATTACTGAACACCATAAATGACCTTATGAGACTACTGGAGATAACTCACTAAAATTATATTAATTTCTTCTATGATGCCATTATTTTCTTCCATGTTGTATGAAAGATGATTAAATGAAGGTCATCTAAGGTCAAAATACCTATTCAGCAGATTTGAGCCCATTTCCACACACATGCTCTGTGAGCAGTGGTTATAAACATGACATCAATTTCAATCATATATACTGAGGCCTAAGAGATAATAAGCTGATTTATGAGGACTGTACATTGTACTGGAACCCATTTATGCATTCATGGACCGTGCACGAAGATTAGTGCCTCTAGCGTACTGTATACTTTGAAAACTTGCGACATTTCAGGATTCAAGCAATAAAACAGTACAGTAATGTTAATATGATATAGTTCTACTTTTGTGATGCCTTGTTAATCAATGCTATCAGTGGAATAAATTTGAACAGGCATGAAAAGTAAGGAATAATTAGGAAGTCTGCTTATTTATGAACAAGAGATCCACAGTTTAGGAAGAGTTCTTCCTTTTCTGGTTATTGGCCACTCTCATTCGTGAAAAAAGCAGAAACGAAGAAGTTCCATGTTAGTGAAACCAGACCAGCTTTGATGACATAAGGATGCCACAAACAATGAAGAGATGGCTGAATTTGCCAAAAACCAACTTTTATTTGGAACAAACCAGGATTTTTCTATATTGGTGATTGAGATGATTAGACCTATTTTGATGCATATCCTTTGAAGAAAAAACAATAGCACTGTTCAGATATTATTCCAGTTTATGGAGAGTATATGTTCACCTGTATCAATTGTCATAGCTACAGAGTCTTAATTTATCATACTGGAGGATCTGATCTGATATTTCTGAATTCTTAAAAACAAAATCGACCCTGTAAAACTAAGTTGAAGTTTGATAACACATTTTCTTCTAAACCCTCTAGTATTTTTAATCTGGACAGAATATACAAAATACATGTTTTTATAGATTTAAAACACCATGGTTTAAAAAAAATAAAAAGCATCAGGAAAGAAACAGGGAGGGTTGAGGAAGGGAATAACAGCATAACATTTAATCCCAAATTTCAGGAATGCTTTGGGTATCTTTTTATCTTGAAGTAGCAACTTGTGAAAGTGGTTTCTTTCTCTGACAAGCTGCCCCAAAAGCAATCTGCTGCTGCATTGAAGGTGCTTTGTTAATAAAGACGGTTCCTGATGGTACTGAACAGATAACCTGGCTGATTGTAATTGAGGTGTTGGTGCCGACTTTGATGGCTGTTATCTCATTTACTGGTGCAGGGGGAGAGAAAACCCCTCTATCCTTTTGCCAGCAACCCCTAAGCCATGAAAAGATAAAAGAGAAGCAGTAGCAGTTGGTCCGTTATACATAATCCTGAGGAGCCAGCAGCCAGTTGGCTGCCAGTTTGTTAGAAGGAAAGTATGGGAAACACCATCTTGCTGAAGAAAAAAAATATTCTGAAGCATACTATCAACAGAACCAATGTAATCACTTTTCCAGCTGGATTGCTGAAACACCTTCTCTGTGTCCCTAAGTGTTGGGAAAACCACTTCTGTGATACAGATGAACCAGACCATTAAAGGTGAACGATCACTGATCAAGATTTTGAAAGGATGGGATTGCTGGATGGAAAAAAAAGCAGGGAAAATGAAAACTGCTTCAAATATATAGACAAATTCCTTCCCAAATCCTGACAGATTTATCCCACTGAGATGCCATGTGTCATTTTGTCTGAGCATTTCACAATTTGCCTCAATAACTGTGTATCACATTTACTATTTAAATCCCTTATTTTTAAATGTAAAAATCCAGCAAATAATTGCCTGTTGGTTAGAGCAGTTGCCTATCTGAGAATACATAATTAGTCCCTTCCCTCAGCAACTGCTACCAGCTACTGTCAGAGACAGGATATAGAAGGTGTTTCAAAGGCTTATTCTTAGGCTTTATGGATTTTCTAACAAATTAAAAAAAAAAAAGGAAAATGATGATATTATTAACACCATCATATCCCTGGAGAAATGGCTGAAGAGCTCTGCTGCCGCTCTTCCTGTGCTGACAGCTCGATTGAATCAGTCCCCGTAACTGTAAATCATAATTAATAAAAATGACAAGAAAGCACCATGCCTGAGCCTTTCCATTTAAGAGGGAAAGTATCTGCATCCCAGTAGCTCTGTTCAGTGCCGTGGAGGTGTTGGGCACATGAGGAAAGCCACGAGAAGGACCTCCCAGCCCCAGCAAGCGTACCTGACAAAGCGCCCCCGATTCCCAGCAATGCTCCCAGTGTATAATCCAGCAGTGGCTTTGGCTCACTGTTTTTTGTGCAGTGAAAGTCAGGAGCAATCATCATCTGGGAAGAAGTGATGTGGATTAATATAAAAGAAAACTGGAAGTGTTTACTTTGTTAATTTACTAGCAGAAAGATCTGAAGGTGAGGACACCCTGCAGGAATGGGAAAGAGCTGGTGCTCCTTGCTCGGAGACCTGGGGAAATGCTGTCCACCTCTACCTTTTTTCACTGGCTTCATTAGTTTTTCCAAGTTCATCTACATTCAAAGCAATAGTCTGGGTGAAGAACAGTAATAAAAGAGAGAACTAAGCTAGGCGAGATCATGCTGAGGCTCAGATTACTCGCTTCTCTTCCAGCAAAGATTTAATGCACACTTATAGCCCAAAACTGGGCTGTCCAAGAAAAAACTAATACTGTTCTCACGGCTTTAACACAGATTTTGGCAGAATCCATATTAGACTGATGCTTAATACTATTGTAAACCCTGCACCGAACTGTTCATTACTCAGCCACGATGTTCTTTCCTCTTTGAAATGATTTACCAGTTGCACATACGCTTCCCATGGCTGCCATCAGTGCTGGATTACTGCTGTACAACAGACACTTGTCTCAGGAGACACCGATGCTGCTGCCCCAATATCTAATTGCTTTTGACTGAGATATATCCCACCTACATTTAAACAACCTAACTGGGCACCATCGATTCCAAGCAGTAACATAGAATTCAGAATAGACTTCAAAATAGTCAGGCAATTTACTTGCTTTGAAATCTGTGCTGTGCTGCTCTGTTACTGTACTCCAGGGAGTGAGCTTAAGATAGCTCGGTATGTCGACACAAACTGTAGTCATACCACTAGACTGCAAAATAGACCTGCTCTTTGTAAGTCCTAGATGCAACTGATTAGGTGTGAAGAACAGAAAACAAGAGAAATCTGAAAATTGGCTTTTTGGGTTTCAGGTTTCAGTGGCTAAACAGGATGTAAGCAATTAATAAAAACCAAAAACCCTCACAAAAAATCATTCCAAGACAGAATTTATATTCGGCCCTGTGTCCTTTCTCCAATCAAGCAATACGATACAATATTTCATGTTCAGCGTGCTTAAGGTTTTGTTATGTTTCCTGCTTCAAAACAGTATTGCTTCATCAAGACAGAAATCCAGTGGGCTCTCATGTGAGTTGACTCAAGGAAAGAGTGGATTGTTGGGTTTTCCAGTCAAAATACAGTGTATAGGCAACCCAGAACTGTCTTTTCATTTATGACTCTAAGTCTGACATTTTATAAGTCTTGCCTCAAACCAGCCGAGCACAAAGATAACCCAGAGGAGTGTGAACCCAAAAGTTTTTCCCTCTGTTTTCTACCAGTCAAGTCTCAAGACTGAAATGTTGGTCTATTATTAGCAATCATGGGTCTGTTCTTGCCAAGCAGGAATGATGGGATATGTGCTTGGCATCTCCAGGGCCATTGATCCTGCTTAAGAAGGAGGATTTGGAGACACGGTCTCACGCCCTGGCCTCACGCTGGACATTCCCTGTTTCCTGATTTGAGGGGAGGAAGAAGATAGTGGAAAGTTGGATTCTGTCAGGTCCCTGCCCAGAAGAAAGCCCCTCAAAGGCTTTCTGGTGCTGTTAGGAGTTGGGCAGGGACATGATTCAGGGCCCGACAGCCCTTCCACCCTTGCAGAAGGAAGGGGGTGTTTACGCCCAACCCTAGACACTCCCGGCTCCAGATGTCCCAGGAACTGCTTTTACCCAGTGTTTCTATTTAAAAGACATTTGAAACAAGCTTATCATTGCCAAAATTAAACTAGTTGCAGGATTTTTCTCTACTTACACCCATACGAAATCTTTTCATTTGGAGGTCATTGCAGTGATTTAATGGTGCTCAACAGGGCTTTTTTCACCGAATGTGGAACCAATCTGATCTCAGTGCTTACTTATGTGTTACTGGGATGTATCATCATGTGGCATGGAGATAAGTTTGGCATTAGCAGAACCAGAGGATTTCTATTCTGTCAAGAAACCCATTTTCCCCTCTTCTTTTGTTTCCCATAAAATCCTGTTAAGGCAGAGCAGAGTTCTTTAAGCAGGCTGCAAATTCATTAAATCGATACTATTAGTGCCCAGCTTTTGTTCCTTACACTCCATTAGGAGCTGCAGCAGTCACAGCAGAAAAGCTGGGGTATGGCAAGAAAGAAGAACATTGTGATTTTATGACCAAAACTGATCTGCGGACATAATTCCTGATGATCTTTGAAATTTACTGAATGGGAGGCTGTATTTAAGCCAACACTAGAGCTGATACCAAAGCAAAAGGATTGTTTTGCAAATATTTTCTTACTTGTGCTAAATAATTTCCTTTTGTGTGTTTTATTCTGCAGTCTAATAGCAAATTAGGTATTAGCTATGAGATCCACAGATCCACTTTGAAGACCAAGTTGCATCACTGAGCTTATGTGTGACCTCAAATGATATTTTACTGTTTCTACATGCAAAATTGATCAAATGTTGCATTTTCCAAAAATGATGCTGTGTAGATTCAGTTAATTTTGACAAAAAAAAATTTATCACAGAAAGAACTATTTCAGCAGATTCACCCTATAAATAGCATGGCCTTGTTCCACTGTAATACTTTTTCCATGCAACCATCTTTATAAGCAACTGGGAAAAATCTCCTCTTAGCTACCAATAAAAACAACCATCCGTTGCAATTTTGACTACACAAGTAATGTTTCACTGCTCCATCTGTACAAAAGATGTTGTCCAGATCTCCTGATGATGTATAGACCTTGCTCTGATTGTAATGGCAAATCATTGACTGTGCTGAGGAAAGGGAAAAAAATAAAATAAAATTTTAAAAAATTCCAGTTCTATGACACAAAGCCTCAATAAACAAAGGAGTTTGGCCTTTAGCTTTTTGCTCTCTGGTCTCTGAGGCATCCAGACAGCCTCAGCAACGTATTAATTTCTGCCTAATTGTGACAGAAACACAGGAGCATTTAGTTTGTGGAAAGCAGATATTTCCCAGGGATGTAGCATGGGTCTACATCTCCTATTAGAGAGAACAGGGTGAACCTTGCCTTGCCCTTGGATGTGCACATCTGGCCTTCTCCTGTCAGCACCTCACAAGGATGCCTGGCAGTGCTGCAGGTGACCGCGGGCACAGGGATCTCTACACGGTGTGCTTGGTATTTTCTTTTTTCCCATTCTTTACTGTTTAATCTAATGGTAGTTTTTCACAGGACAAACCAGAGAATTGTCACCAAATGCACCACAGAGCTTTTAAAAGGTGAAACACAGTTTGCTGGTTGAATTATAAAGATTACTTCTCACTGTTGTCCAGCTGTATCAATCACCTCCTTTCAATGACTCTCAAGAGAAAAAATCAAGCTATCCTCCTCATTAACAAGGTAAATGCTCCTGGGGCAACTGGTAGTTGAAATATGGTCTTTTATTTGTCCTGCCTCCTGTGGACATTAAGATGCATTTCACTATGCTGATGTGACTTGTAAATACAAGTAAGCACATTTGAAGGCAACATCAGCCTATAACATTTTATTTCCAAACCTCTTAAAAATGAAAACTCTTCGTTTTGAGCAGAGATTTTAATGGCTCCAGGGTCCATCTATCACAAAGAGAGCTTATTCAATTCACCACCTCTGAGTCGTCAACCATTTCGAATAGCCTTGTGTATATGTCCTGGGATTTTGTAGGAGGTAAAACTGATAATCAGAGCAAGTTTGTGAACATTACGTAAGATTTTGTCTCCATTATGTACCCATTTTTCATTCACTGTCTTTTTAATCTTTACCTAAAAGCTGCCTCATGTCTGTACTTACACATGTTTTCTTTCCCCAGTAACTCTTCTTTCTGGCTCAGTGCTAGGCACACTTGGTGTGACTTCACTGCTTACTTCTTTCTTCCATGTAAAATAATCACGTATCCTTAAAGAAAAATTCTATCAAGTTCAGCCGGTCAACAGACCATGAATCTGCCTCCTTTCTCTTCATTTTCTGTAGAGCTTGGGGAGAAAGAAAAATCAGAAGATCTCTTACAGCTTTTATCTGTTACAGAAAAGTTGAGAAATTCAGTTTTACAGAAGTCAAAGCAGAAGACATACCTCAGCTTTCAGAGACGAGAGGCCCATCCTGATAGTACTGTTGCTTTCAGACAGGATGGATAGCCTGTCATATGGCCTCTGCCCAAAGTCCTGGCTTCTACTCTTGGTCCTAAGTTATGTCAGGAGCACATGTCCTGCTGGAAGGACTTTGTCATGGAGCGTTTCAGCAGAGCCAAGTAAAATGAAATACTTCCTTACAAAGATTTACCTGAGCCATTTCCCCAACATCATTACTCCCCTGCCACAATAGTTTTTATGTATTATAAGTGCATTTGCTTTCTTTCCCTGCTTGTGTTTGTGAGGACAGGACAAACTCAGGGAGATGCTGGAAAGCAGAGCAAAGTGTTACACAGAGGGGTACTGAACGCGCTGATGTTTGCAGGTGCCAGGTTAGTGTTGGTCTTCTAAATTCACAAGTCAGGGATTTTTCCCCAAAGCTTCCGAGTTCTGTGTATAAGGCAAATAATGACAAACTTGACTTCTCATAAGAATACTTGCATATTATTTCATAAGTCTGGAGGCACTTATATAGGCATAATAAATGCAAGTGTCAAGTAGAAATACCCAAGTTTAACAATTTCAGTGATGTAACTCATATACATTGTAAAGGAGAAAAGAAAGGAATAAAGGTAAACAGAGCACCTGTCCTGAGCATTTTCCCTTGTAAGAAGTATTCACCACTAGCACTCGGATGAAAAGGTATTTATTCCTGGCTAAGTCTAAGGCAAAATCTGGCCATCATATCAACATTTGAAAACTAGCAGTGAACAAATCTCTCTTCTTAATGACTCACATGCAATTTGAAATGGAAATAGAATAATATTTTTGAAGTCTATGTCACACATTTAAATAGATTAAAGAGAGACTAAACAATTAGTGATAATATGTGTGTGCATTTATGCAGGAGACAATCAAGTCTTTCAAGTCTTTTAAACTGCTAAGAGGCCTCCCTGGTTTAAAACTGGGAGGACAGCTAGCTCACAAAATGATTAAAATACATTATCCTACAGGGTAAATTCATTATTCTTAATGCACCAGGAGATTTTTGATCCTCGGATGAAAGTTTTTCAGGCTTAGATAAGTAGATTGGTTTGGATGTCTGAAGAATTAAAAGCAGATTTGTCCTCTAAGAGAACAGAAAAGGAAGCACACACAACATTGAGTAAAATCAAACATCTCAGCCCAACATCTGCTTGAGTTTATGGGGCTTTTTTTCAGCAGCACTTTTCATGGGAATAAATAGAGTGAGCTAAATGTTGCTCATGGAGATCCAGACCTGAGGAGGGCTGGGTAGAGGGTCTCCTGGCTCCTGTGTCGGAGGGAGGGGGATGTCCTGGGCAACAGCACTTGCCAGAGCTTTAAAATCAGGTGGTGCCTTACTTTGGTACAGGCATTGTTGGTGGTGTCGGAGATGGGACAGGTGTCTCCAGGGTGCCATATCCTCCCTGCTGTGGCTCTGGCGTGCACAGCTGGGATACGTGAGATGGCTTCTTCCCATCCAGAAATACCGACAGGGATGGGGTCTGCCTGGCTCACGTCACAGAAGTCCTGACCGAAGCAATATGATAATTATTTACTGTACAGAGCTTTTTAGCAAGTGTTTTTCTATAAATATTTAGTTGTAACACTGCAATTCTTTCCCTAGCTACAGTGCTGCAAGCTGTAGGAATCTTCTGTTCGTGTTATTTTTCCCCTCTGTTGAAAGCTGCCCAGAATAACTCAAATAAAGTCTTTGTGAAAAAATGTTTGTTTCACTACCTAAGAAGAATACCATGACTTTTATGCTGAATAGACAAGGAAGCCAGGTTCTGATAATCAAGTTGTAGTTTGCAGGCATAGGAAAACAGAGGCTTTTCAGCTTTGGGAACAAGTAAATTAAATTTACAAAGGCCTGATCTTTCTTAAACTGCAAACAATGTCCTGAACAACAGAACTGAAACTTTGAACGGCATTGTCAGATATTTAAGCCACGGTGGCTTAAGTATGACACCGCCCTCCAACTGAATGTGATTTTCAAAGGTGGCTGCATGTGTTTGTGGGAGAGAGAGGGAAGGAAAAGGTACAAAAATTTTCTTCAGGTATTTCAGTAGGACCCTCTTTTTAAGAAGCATATTTGAATTTCAGCTTTTTAAGAAGCATATTTGAATTTCAGCTCAAGATTTTAAAAATATCTTGGGATTTGCACCCATGGTTCAATGAAATTACTCTGTGGTGTGTACCGGAGGCAGACCCCCAGGAAGCAGTGAGAGTTTAGCCAGGGAGATGATGCTGGAAAACTTGGAAAAGCTGGACTGCTTTGTAGGGTGGCTAAGCAAAAGCGTGGTTGCTTGAATTGCCTTGTCGTACGACAAGTGTATCTTCCCCTCAGAAGACTTTTAGCTAGTGGGATCACGCCATTCTAGGCTTACTGGTAATGCACCCAGCCAGCTCCTGGTCTGGCAGGACGCTGCCACCTTCCCACGCACCCGACATGGCCCCTCTGGGTGCACTGACGTCCACATCTCTGCCTGTCTGATTTCTTTTCCATTACTGAGGGTATCAAAGTCCCTGTATGCCTCAGGCATCAGCAGCATTTCTATTAGACCTCTGCCCAACAGCACTGAAACACAGAGAAATATATTCAAAAATAGAGCGGGGTTCAAAGGCTGGGGAATGCAGCTGCTATAAAGGAGTGCAAACATGCGAGGAAGCAGCCTCTCCCATGTGCTAAATTTAAACCCCTCTGTAAATGGATGATAATTTCTACATTAAATATACATGTACATACTGTTAATCTGTTTGATAAATAATTCAGTGCTATAATGCCACTGAAAAAAACAGGGCGCTAAGCACGGATTTGGTAGCGCATTGTATATTATAATCAGCTTCATCCCTCTATATACACCAAACCATCTTTTTTTTCTATTTTTCACCCTTTTTATTTTTTTAACAAAGAAAACTGAAGCAAATTGCTCTTGCTTTTTATTTACCCTGTTATCAAATGCAAACTAGTCCACAGCGATTGCTTGTTCATCCCTCTGCTATGTATGGTACAGAAGTGCCTATCAGATTAAAGTTTAATGGACTTAAAGTCCTTTAAACTGGCAGGGATCATATGGGACCTTGCTTGTAGTGCTGTGATGAGCCTATCTCTCCCCTCTCTCCCAGTCTTCCCAGTGATGAATGGGGAGTCCCCACTGAAGACGCGATGCTCGGCCCACATGAGGCTGTGGGGACATGTCTTTGGGGGCACAATTTTGGGACAACACCTTACACAGGGCAACCACACCTGCTGCAACTGCAGCTGCAGAAACTACACATGGCAAAAATGAATTGCTCTGCTGTTGGTCTGGGACGGGAACCATTGCAATGGAAAACAGAATTTTTATGTCCTTTATGATATCTCCTATATTATGGGACAGCTCGTCCTGCGGTGGAAAGCTGGGGGGTGAAATAAATCGTCAGATGAGAGAATGAGGGCACTGTCAATATCAGTCTGTGTTTTTAAGACCAACTGAGCTACAATCTTTGTTCAGCAGAGCTGTTTGTTGAAAACCACCTTTTTGAGGATGGGGGCTAAAGGCAAAGTTTTCTGAGAGCCCCCTTTGATGCTAGGAAAGGTGCAGAGGATCACACATCCCTTCCACTGGCTCGCATAGGCAGAGGGGGAGTCCTCTCCTTTCCTCAGGACTGAAAGGGCGAATAATGTCCTTTCCACTTGTAATGGGAGAAATATTCCTCATCGTTGGCTGGTGGGGGTAGGATCACCTTTTATTGAAGTGCCCTGTTGTGCAGGAGGCTTACATAAATCAGGGTAGCATCCTGAACACTTTTAAGGACATGTAATAGCTTTGCTTTCCCCTGACACACAGAGATTTACCTCTTGTCCTAAGAATAGTGAATTTAGAGTGGCGGCAGCCAGGGATGCTGCGGCAGCTTTTTGTCAGGCATGCAAACCCCCAGCCTTCAAGGCACAAGCAGAGATGGATGCTGTAGAACCAGGTATGTTCTGACACCAGAGAGCTGTCCCTGGGTGCTCTTTGCAGAAGGAGGATGTTGACCTTTTGATGAACAGCTTCAATATTGAGTCTATGAAGAGGCAACATCCCTTTCTTTCTCCAGGAAGATCTCTCCCAAACCCAGTGCTTGGCCTTACTTCTCACTGAATAAAATTGCACCAGTACAACCGGCAAAAGGGCAAGGCACTCCTATGAAGAGAACCTTGATTTATGATTATATTCACAAATTAAAATTATGAGTGATTCAGGCATGTTGCCATTTCTCCGTGAGGACTCTAATCATGAGGGGTTTGTGAAACCTGAATATTTCATGGATTGCACGATGAGTTATTATCAGTCCAACAGTTTCTATCAGAAAGCATAATTTATAATCAGAGCTCTCTGTTCCTTCTTCAGATGCTTCAATCACCCAGGTGGGACAGAAACAACACACGAGGTCGATGGCTAATCACACAGCCACCTATGAGGCAATCCTTTATTACTCAAGCATTATTCATCCAAACTGTTCTGAGCATATTTATTAACAAATACCTGCTGTCGTGATCAGCTCACTAATGACTCACTTCCAGTCCAGATCATTTCTGAAGGAAGGGGAAAGGACAGTGGAAGAATTGTAATTACAACATGATGAGAGTACCTCCCGCCTTCCCCTCCCTTGCCACTACAGGAGCTCAAAGGAGTAATTGGATCTTCATATAGGAATAGACTGAGAAGCTAAATCATGCTACAGGTCAGCCAAATGCTCTATCTTTTGTTCACAGCAAACTTCAATTGACTGTTGCAAGGCAATCGTATCCAAAATGGCTTATTTTTAAAAGGCTGTACAGTTATAGAGGTGCTTCAGAAATATTGCAGATAAACATGAAGAGTAGGGAGTCTTTGGAAGAAAGGATAATCTTCACAGGAATGATCAGCTGAAAGGGACATTTGTCCATACCTGGCATTAAGAAAGCAAAATTATGCAGCAGAAACTGGTGACAAGGAACACATGAAATTGAAAGCTACCTCCATGAGTGGTAATATTTGGCATTACCATCAATATGAACTATGCAGCCAGTGAGTAGCCATAATAGGTTAATATGTGGGTTGCAGCCTCTATCAAACATACAAGCTACTCAAAAGACTGAGAAACTACTACAAATATTTAGGTGACTTTCTGAGGTCCCTGTAAGCCCTTTATTTATGAATATATTTTTGATTTAAAAAGTTCACTGTTTCCATTGTAGAATGTCAAATGTTAAAGCAATTCCTATTGTATGTATGGTATGTATGTATTTAAGGATTATTGCAAATGTTTACTTCAGTGCTAAAATATGATTTCCTGCTTTTCCATGGTGATTAACTGAATATACACTACAATTTTACAAAATTAAGCTCATAGTATCAGGATGATTTTTGTTCTCTGTGTCTGCATTTCCTTTTTTCATATTACAGGTTATGTGCAGTCATTTCCAGAATTTCCTAACATGGCTATTTTTCTTCCTGGAAAATTGCTGTACCTCAGAGAGTTGAGCTGCATGACAACATTTCTGAACTCAGGACCTGATCAGTAACAGAAACAAGTATTTTCTATGACTGGTAATAGGTAGAAATCAATGGTTGCATTAGAGTGCAGAAATTAACTGAAGCAATGAAGCTACAGAGAAGAAAAAGTAAATTAGATGAGTTGTTTGTCTCTATGTCTCCCTCCTTTCCTTTTTATGTCTGATAACTCTGAAAAATTATTGTCTGTCTAAGCATCAGCCAGGTACAGTATAAGCAGAAATGGGATGAAGTATGCAGCACCTGGCAACATTTCAGTACCTTGAGCTGAAATGACAACTGTGAAAGGACCAGAAGGGAAGTGCACTTTTGACAAGAGAATCCCTGTCAAGCCTGCTAATTAATGCCTCCGGCATGTAGACCCCTGTCCCTATCACACTGGGCAGAAGCTGAAGCTGTCAGCTCATTTGGGGCAAGTCACCGCAAGGGTTATGAGGCTGTAATATTGCCTGCAGTTTTGTCATGTCGTTTGCAACCCAGGACAGCATCGTCAGTGCAGGGAAAGGCTCAAACAGGGAGACCAAAAGAAAAAGAAAAAAGGTTGGAAAACAAGAGAATGGAAAAGCGAAATCACATAGCAGTAAGAGGTAACAAGAAACACATGAAAATGAAAACTACCTCCATGTATGTCAATATTTGCCATCTCCAGCAGTATGACCTCCAGAACAAAGGCGATGGGTTCCCTGCTGCCTAGTGACAGAAATGAAAACAAACATTTCCTACAACCCAAGCCTGGCTGCAGTGCTTGCAAGTAATCTCTTATTTATATATTCTGCTCAGAGGATAACCTTGGCTCCAGAAACGCCTGGCATTTCAGCAGAACAAGCCCCTCTTTGGGAGGCGCACAATAGGCGAGCGGCGGGCGCGGGGATCCCTGCTGTGTGCTGCAGGAAGGGCTGGGATTTCCCTTCTCGGTTTCTCTGCCTTTGCAGGGGTATTACTCCTTATTCATGAAAACAAAAGAAGGAATACAGTGCATATGTTCCCATCTTTTTCTCCCCTACTTCAGCATATTTAGCAATTACCGTGAGATCCCATGCTGGGGAGATGACTTCTTGCCTTCATTCTCCTATCAAAAATGCATTTGCAGGATCATTCCCAGAAAATTAGTCAAATCAATGACTTGGTTGTTGTTAGGTGAGAATGTAACACAAAACCTCATTACTTTTCACATTGCCCTCCCCCCTGCCCCTCTAGAACCACAAATGCCTGATGAAAAGACTTTCAATCAAATAGTACCTGAGGGTGAGCACTACACTTCTCTGCTCCCTCACAAGCACTCATGCCACGGGCAGCTCAGGCACCAAAACCTTTGTCTCTCCCCGGAAAAGATAATGTTCTGGCTAGCTTGGCTCCCTAAGCTGGCTCAAACCCAGCCACCTGAGCTGTAGGGATGGGTTGCCAAGGGACATAGGAGAGGAGCGTGGAAGAGCAGTGGCCCTGCCTTGCCCTGCCCCACAGCACTGGGGAGCGGCACCTCGCCCTCCCTCCTTGCCTCTGCCTGCATGACCTTGAGCAGACTGCTTGGCCTCTGGCAACTCTGAAGAAACTCAGGAGGAGGGTTGCTCCCCAGTTTGCGTGGGAGCCACTGCCATCATGCTAAACATCGAAAAACAGTTTGGCAGGCTCCCACTCGCTCACGTCTCCAACATGAAGTCTCCCACTTGTTTTGCTGCTGTACTACACACAAGGACGAAGTCTCTCGACGTGTGTTTCCTAAGTGATTTTAAAGGCTGGGCATTAGGGTTTGGAATAAATAATAATACCATATAATAAGTGGGTGGCAGGGTGAGAAATGAAAGAGAAATAATTCTGCGTTCATTCCCCCACTGCGTGGATTTCCGATGTCCAAGCAGCACCGAGACACGCAGCTCTGCAGCCTGGTCCCAGCGCGCTGAGCGTGGAAGCGAGAGATCACAGAATCACAGAATCACAGAATGGTAGGGGTTGGAAGGGACCTCTGTGGGTCATCTAGTCCAACCCCCCTGCCGAAGCAGGCTCACC
>Ga0065711_1028600_pt1 | contig 40241 bp, 10 predicted proteins | sample Hoacrofraction12_FD_59098 | JGI IMG/M metagenome (GOLD analysis project Ga0065711, IMG submission 59098) | Hoatzin crop microbial communities from Cojedes, Venezuela - Epithelial fraction 12 v2 (version 2) | ecosystem: Host-associated > Birds > Digestive system > Esophagus > Crop | place... | reverse complement strand
TGAAGCTTGAGTCTCAAGAATGAAATTGAATTTTTTTTTTTTTTTTTTTCTGTCTAAGACGAATTTAAACATTGTGACTTGATATGTGACTCTGGCATCGAGTGCTGGAAGGATTACATCCATTGTTAAAATCCCAGACTAGTGGAGATGTTACTAGATTCACAGTTAAGCTTTTTGTCATTTACTGTGTTTAGTTTTCTCATTAGAAGGAACTTTTCAGCAAATCTATTGTACATTTTTCAGTTTAATGAACTGAAAGATGATTTGCTTTCTTTTTTTGGTATTTCTCATTTATTTCACTGCATGAGATTAGAATAAATTACTCAGTTTTGCCTTCGGGAGGACAACCTTCTCTTTTTAGTTTAATCTCTCAACTTTCATCCTTTTTGTATGTGGACATCCCTGATGTCTAACTGTGTGCTTTCTAACGTAATCTTAGCCCTCAGAAAAGCTAAATAGCAGATTTCTCTCTCTCTTCTTTTATACTTGATCTTGTCAGTGCCATTCTTGCTCATCCATCCTCCCAGGAAGAGCTACCTGCGATAAAATTCATTTCTGAGACCTCGTTAACATCGGAAACAATTTTTGCTTTTTAGTTTTTTTGCTCAGTCAAAGCTGGGAGTGGCAGTGGCTGAAGGTCCTGCTCCCTTACAGTGGCTGCAAATAAATGTTTAAGTGTCTATACATATAACAGTTGTGATCTTTTGGCATGTGAAATCAGGGATGTGAAACTGCTCGACCTTATCTAATGATACAGCATTTCCTTCAAGGCACTTTTATCTCAGTAGGAACCTGTTTTTATTTTTGCTGCTACACTCAATGGCAAAAATACTAAAAAGCTGCGTTAAAAATCAGATAACATTAACACATACTGCACAGGACTAGAAATAACATTGATGAGACAAGCTATGCCGTTTCACAATTTTGATTCTTTTTATAATGTAGAAAAGTTTAAGAAGGCTCTAGTGTGGCTTATATCAAAAGATTACTTCTGAGAGCCTGGATAAACATTGCTAGAATCTATATTTCAACTTTAAAGAGTTTAACAAAGCATTCTGGGTTTATCCTATAACCATGAGCCAAAGTATGGGAATTTACGTTTCCCTTTTTGCAGCATAGTTCCTCTTAAAATTATACTCTGAACAATGGCTTATTTTCTTGTGCCAATACTCGATTCCAAATACTGCGGCTTGGCAGCAGGCAGGTCTCGGATTTCAACCACATGTATTTCAAAAAATCAAAAGATCCTTATTTGGCACTCCACTCACATATCTTAAAAAGCTGTGTTTGTGAGTCAGATTTAAAAATAATTGAAACCAGGGGTGCAAAACCTGAACTTTTCTTCCAGGATGTTTTGACTTCAGTTGATTCCAAAAATATTGAAGGGAACAGAAGGGAAACCGTTTGCAGCACGTGGCATTGACAGTGTGTGTAGGAACTTCGCTTCATGCAGCATACGTACATGATACTACAGTGGTCCCTCTGAAAATATACATTTGTCTTTTGTTATCTATTTAAAACAATTATATAAGCACAACAGTGTGCTTTCATGGTAAAACACCACGCAAATTTTATTTGGTAAATAGAAGGATAACTTTGAGCTTGCAAATGTGGATTTTTACTGACTGAAAATTGGTAGCTATATCTGTATGTGCAATAATTTAAGACTGGAAGTACAGTTTATGTGAAACTAAAACTGGTGAGGGAATTAGAATGGTGTCATATATTAGGTCAGAATGACAGAGGTTAATATCCATGTTTTTCAAAAATGTCTCTTTGGATCTTTAATATCTATGAATCTTTTGGCCATTAAAGTAAAGTATTACTGCTTGTGCTAGAAGTCACAATATACAAGAGAGTGTCCCTCTATTACTTGCACTGTTTTAGAAACATTTGGAAAAAATGATGCAAATTTGATAGCTGGCCTCCAGTAACCCATTATGCAGAAACTTGTCCTTACTCCCAAGCAATTTTTTATTTCATCATGAAAAATTATGTGAAAAGAGGAGTCTCGATCTTCTGGAGTAAAACATCCACCAAGTGAATGACTTAAAGCTGACATGTAAGTGGAGAAAACTCCAGCTTGCTTCTGTTCATTTTGTATAGGTAAGGCAAACTGTCAACTAAGAGAAAGTTATCCCAGAAATTATCAAGCAAAGCACAAATTCATAGCCTATTATGAGTTATCCTATAGGGTAATATAATGACAAATACAAATTATACTCAACACATACCAAGCATTGTTTTTGCATCTTTTCTTAACAAAAATACTTGTGTGGTTGACAATGACCCTTACAAGCCTTACCCCACCCCAGCTATCTGGTACTTCCCAAGGGTGGAGGGAAGCAAAGAGCAGCAAATGGTGAAAGAGTGAAAGTGAAAGAGAAGAATTGCAGGGATAGGTCACATGCCCTACATGACAAATATGTAATGTTGTCATGTCCACACCACAAAACAAATGAGAAAATCGACTGGAGCATCCAGAAGAGGTAAAGAAGCAATACAGTCAACCACTACAACTAAAGCGATTCTTCGGTCACACACATTTGAAAAAAAAAACAAACCCAAAACCACAAACCAAAGATGGAAAAAATCCAGCAAATTCCTACGTGCTCACTTACTCATCTTACGTAGCAGAAGTAAAAAAAAAAATTAAAAAACTATTTACCAGATGGCACATGGAGGTTTGATCTTGTGCTATCCTTGGGCCTTCAATGAATTCTTTCCAATGTTCTTTTATCTTTGGTTTTCCGTGCAAGTGGAACTCTTAGCAACATGAGGTATTGTAATTCCAGTCACTCATCATTGGAAAGAAATCTCACAGGTTGCGTAAAAGGAGAACAAATACCTGATAGTATGAAGTCAGTTCTGTTTATCAGCATTTTTTTTAACCTTGGAGCTTTCCTGGCAGTTTATGTGTGCATACAGGTATAAATAGTCAGTTGCTATTAACAATGGTGACCGTTTTGTCGAATACTGATAGATTCTTTTGAAAGAATTTTCATACAGATTCAGTTTGAGTTTGGGCCAAAGAAGACTATCTTACTTGAATTAAATCAGATTTGAATTAATTCAACTAAGTTGAATTAATTAATCTTTTCTTCTTCTTGACTGCATATCCTAACTTACGATTTCCAATGTGTCGTTAGTTCTGTTACTTTTTTTGATATCCTTCAGTAAATGTCTTAATTCATAGAGAAATCACAGGTAAGGAGATTGCGACCTTTGTTACACCTTGGTTTAATAGCTCAGCAGGAGCTGTATTTGAGGGAGAGAGAAGACTTCACAGTGCATGAGAAGCTGGATTAAAACAAAACAAAAAAAAAATCCATCTTCTCCTCCAGATAGGTGGAGGGAGAAATCTTTCTCCTTTATCCTCTCCTCCTCCCTGCCCCCCAAAATATGCATAGATAACATTAAAACTAAAACACCAAGGAAAAAAAAAAAATTATAAGATTTCAAGCTGCCCTGACCTAAGGGCGTAGCACTTGATATTCTTGTATTAACATCTGCTCAATTTTAATGTGCCTGACGTCATGTAAAAGACAGGGTGATTCACTGTAAGCATGAAATATATCTTATATCCAAATGGATGACTCTATTTATCTCTTTTCCTTATTGAAACCTTCTACCTATTTTTCCTTATATTTTGTTGCAGAGCTGAAATGCAGGGAGTGGAATATGGATCCAGCCTCTAGGGGAAACATGAGTTTCAATTTAATTTCTCAGTCTTCTTTACCTAGAAGTAGTGATACTGTCCTGACTTATATTAGCAACAGCTAAATAGAGATTAAAAAAAAAAAGAATAAAGAAAAGCAATTATTGTCTTTACCTTATGATCTGGTTCTTACAGATTCTGATTTTTGTTAGGCCTACAACTAATTTTCATGTCTTTTTATGGAGGTAAGGAGAAGTATGGAATCAAAAAACATATGGAGCAATCAACTGGAAAGAATAATGCAGTTCTTATTATCTGAGTTGAGTCAACGAACAAATTCTGAAAGCAAATCCCGGAGAAAGCCCAGTCCAAGAGCATGATGTGTAGCCGTGATGTTATTAGTATAAAACATTACTAGGAGATCTTGGTTTTGCTGAATTCTAATGGCAGAATTTGTTACTTTTACCAAGAACAGGATGCAGATCACTCATATTTCTGTCTACTGCCATACAGTAGGTTTCCTAACATTTATTTTGATGGGGCTGCATTCAAGTTTATAGCTCCCGAACTCTGAAAATAAGATATTGCACTGTGAATTAAATGATATGAATTCTTACTTAGTACTGATGTTGTATTTTCTGAAGTAAATTTTTCTTAAACAGTAATTATTCTCTGAAATTATCGCCTCGTGTTAGCTGTTGGTGGTGCATGCCAAATTGTATAGGCAAAGCTGATTACTATATTTCAGTAGCTCTGCACACAAGTGCTTAGTCTGCTTTTACTCTTCATTTTCTGTGTGTTTCTTGCAGTTTCTCCTCTGCACCATTACCAGCAATAACATCTTAGACAAAGTGAAGTCCTTGATTTCAAGCTTGATATAGAGTTTATAATAGATCTTAAGTGACGTGATGCACCATTGAAGTTGGCTGTGCTTTCAGCTGGGATGACTTGCACTGACCCCTTCCGTCTTATGTTACTCTGGTTTGATGACCTGTTGGTTAACCTGTGTGTAACCAGGTTCAGTTTCCCAGTTCACAGAGAAGTAAAGTTGCTGTTGGCATTCAAAGTTGCTATTGAACCATTTTTGCCTTTAAAGAGAGAGGAGACTAGCTTTAGAGAACAGAATGTGATTCAGTTATTTACTTCCCTGTGTTTAAAGACCTGTTTCCCTTTTGAGTTTCTTTATAGCACTTCCATTGTGGAAAGAGAAAAAAAAAGTCAGAGTAACATTTTTAAAGTAGTATTATCTTCAGTGTTACTACAGACATCAGAAGTTTTTACTGCCATATTTTACAGGATATAATAATGTAAAAATTACTGTTAGCTAGAACTCAGCATGGCTCTATACACATAGATAGAAAAATATGAATGCACATGCATATAATATATAATGATCCATAAAAATTATTTGAATGGTGGCAGACTTCACTATTTCTGGATTTACCTTGGTGTTTCTAAGTTAAATCCAAATGACACAGTCTTCTGAGTTGAGAACAAAATAGGACATGAATCATTGTGGGAATTCAGGTAGACACACAAATGCCTTACAATAGCCACACTATGCCTGAAACAAGTGAGATTAAAACTGTGAAAGTGTTTTACAATTAGTGTGGTTTTTTTTTTTGCACAGAGCCAGGGACTAGTGAAATGATTAAAAAGTTCCACCCATGTCTTTGGTGTACTTCTATACCTTTGGAGCATCTGGTAGGAGTACCCTAATATATTTTTGCAGGTCAAGAAGGAATCTGTGTGCAGCTCTCCCAGGTTCTGTGGATCAGACAAGTTGCTCTTTGACCTGTCTCTGGGGCCTCAGTGAAAACAGAAACCAAACCAAACCAACCACCCCCTAGGGGGTTTGTTACCCCCTCAAGCCAGTTTTTCCCAGCTCCCAGGTCTGTATTTCTTTAACTGACTGTGGTTGAGTTGTTCATCTGGGCACGAGCAAGTTGACTATAGTCTTCAGTGTCAGCTCGTGACCTTTTTGATTGCTGTCTCACGCTGTTATTCCTCTATATAGCACGCTGTGTATGTGTGTATATTTTCAAACTTGTACATATGAAAACATGTTTGTACACAGTGTATATACTATGTGTATATGTATGTATAAAATCAGTTATACCATATGAAAATTAGATATAGGTACCTGGTCAAATAGAAGAATTGCTGTGACAGCTAAACAAGCTAATACTTTGCTCCAGGTAGGCCAAGACAAGCCTCAGTCCCGAGGCCTTGCAAAGTCAGGACAACATCTGTTCTACGAATGGCAAATACTTTATTTACTTATCTATATGACTACATGTGAAAGGAGGAGGAAATTAAACTGGTAAAAAGGAGCTTATTTACTATATAACTCTTCCTCCATTGTGTACTAAATATTAAATGCATATAAATATTTCACCTTTTGTTTATATCTGTGTGCCATCTTTGTGTTGATATACTACTTATTGGGATAGTAACTGGTACATCTCAAAAAGCTATAATCCTGTAACACTCTTCTTATTAATACATTTCTCAGAATAATAGCGCTGGGAGATACTCATTTAGATGTAGTTGCTTCAATGAATTGCAACCTATCTTAGAAGTAAACTCAAGTATGTTTTACCAAAAGACCTCTCACTCCAGTTGCTTTTCCTCAAAGTGAGTGTGAGATCTGCTCACATTTTTGGATACTGAATATGTAGGTAGGTTTCAGTAACTTCCACAAACACTTAAATCTTCATCTGTCTTGTAGATAAAATATGTAAAGTGTGTGGAATAGAAATACACTTCTCATATTTTGGTGCCCGTCTGTGGGCTGAAGAATAAAGGTGTTTTTTTGTTGTGTGTGGCTTTTTTTTTTTTCCTCTAAATGTGGAGAAACTAGCACCATAGAGAAAGAGAGTGCTATGCAGCATTTGTAACCTATCAAGTAATTCAGAGGCTATTGCATGTTTATTACATCTTCTCACTTCAGAAAGAGGTTTCTACTAACAAAGAAATTGGCTGATATTATTTCCTTGTAGCCTCTTGTACCAGAGTGGAACCTAATCACCGTAGAATGAGGAGTTTTTATTTTGAACTCTGGTGAAAAGAGATTCTGGAATTGTAAACGGATTCTTGATGTGGCATCTGACTTTTTGCTCTGACTATATAAGGCATCAGTGCTTGTTCCTATTATTTCTTGAGAAGAATATTAACTACGTGAGAATAAAGCCTAACAAGTAGTGCACCTCCAGGCTCAGTGGAAGTGAACTGTAGCCTGACTGCAAGCACAGCCTTTAAGTCCCCTTTGTCCCTGTCCAGCCTGTTTTAGGGGTGGCTTTATGAATCCTACCTTGAGTCCAGCTGTAGTGTAAATATGTATGAGTGCGCTAGCCAAGAACAGCTGATTGCAAGTACTTTGTCCTGACACACATCTTCTGCATTTCTTCCAACTCCCTGCTATTGCCACAAGATTCTTTATCCTATCAGTAGTCAATTCCACTTCCTAATTTGTCAAATGACTACTCCAGCAGCGAAAGAAACCCACAAAGACTCTGTACAATAAAAATTATTTATTGCTATCAGTTGAAAATTAGCCCACCCATGGAAAGGTAGAGGAAGATAGAAATTAATTCTTCATTTGTTGAAAAGCCTAAACAGAGAATTGTCAAAAATCATTAGCAAAACAATCTTATGAAAGGCACTGTAGTCCCAAACTCTCTCTCTGTTCCCTACCCTGCTTGGTATATTCCATAGAATTTACTGTCTGTTGGTGTTCCCATTTCACTGACCTTTTGTAATTAGCTATGGATTTGTATGCAAAATTCAGTGACAGTACTAGCTCAATGTGTTTTTATGCTGCCTTTGCTTTGCAGCACCCCGTTTCCTCAGCTGCGGATGTAAAACTGTGGAACCGTTTTGTAAGCTGTATAAAAGATCAGCTGCCATCTAAAAATACTCCTGCAATTATTTTTTTTCCTTATACTTTGATACAGTTCCAGCAATCTCACTGACATTTGTTCCTTTACCACTATGGGGACAAAAAAATCACAGAGGGGAAGAGAAGAGGAGGAGAAGGTTTTGTAAAAAGAAAGAGCTGGGGCATATGGTTGGGCTGGGAATACTTGATTGTGGTAATAATGCTCTGCTTACTTGATGGTACAGCTGTGCTCTGGGACCGATTAGTTATTACATAGGATGTAGCAATGCAGAATTGCTCTAGCAGAATGCTCTAGGTGTTTATCAGGTGACTGAAGAGTGCTTTGGTTTGTCTTCTTTGCCTTCTTTAAGAACAAAACACACAAGGTTTTAAAATCATTTTAGGCAGAAAATGTTAAACTCATATGAGCAGAGTATATTTGGTCAAGCTTGTTTTTATGTATGCCAGCTTTGTCCTGAGGCTACTAGTTGTTGGAGTAAGGAGGGTGCAGCTATTTCTGGTCCCTTTTTTTATGCTTTCTCTGTCTTATATCAGTCCATTGGGAAAACCTTTTCCTGTTCCAGAGCAGAGCATTGTAATTTTTTACATCTCTCTGAACCCAGTACTGGCCAACTGTTGTGTTACTCAGACTGGTGGCATGGAAATAGGATCTGGTGTGGGATTGCTCCAACCCCTGCCGTATTTGCTACCGTACCACAAAAGCAGGGAAATAAGCAAGCTGTACTGGTATAGTATTTTTTCTCCTTTCAAAGCTGTATCTTTTGTTTGCAACAAATTTATATGCATAATCTGTGGTACCTGTACCATGTTTGGAAACACCTGCTTGAAGTGGATGTTTTCTTGGCTTTTTTTTTCTCCCTGCACTTAAGCTACATCTGTAGAAGACTTTTACAGTCCACTCCATGATCTTTTCATCTTAGTGACCAAATGACGGCTACTGTTGATATATCCATTAGCCCTCTATTTCATTTTGTTGCAGCTTCTTACTTGTTACAATACTTCACAAAGTCTTGAGAACATGAGGGAGCACCAAGATGACAATTTCATTTTAAGAGAAGTATATACATAGGACGGTGTAGTTACGAGAGGTCAGTAATGCTGCAGAAGAGCCAGTCAGTTGGAATGAAGCATTGGCAGATTTGAGTATTAAAGACAGATTACTTGAAAAAATTAATGTTGCAATTTTTTTCTTTTCTTTTTTTTTTTTTTGTTTTTTGTTTTAAGGGCTTTGGCTTCTACTATTTTATCTAGAATTATCCTCTTCTAAAGCTGGCATTTCAGGGAGTGAAGTATGATAAGCCACACTTGGGTGGAATTTAACGCTTTTGCATGCGTTTGGACCGACTGAATGTAAGTCATTGGAAACGCAGGATATTTGGATACTATTCATTTCTAAGGCTTACTAAAGCTTCTTAGCACATTGTGCTTTAAATAGGAAAGAAGTTGAAATAGCTCTCCTCAGACTGGAGTTTCTCCAGATTCTATCTACTCTAAAGGCCTGTGCCAGGATATTTGATCCGTGAAATCTTCTTGTGCATTGTGAAGAATAACCGTATTTTGACTCTGTCACTGTGTTTTGATGTGATGATATCAGTGTTGATACTGCCCAGCTTTGGTGGTGTACTGTCCAGTGTTGCTGCATGAGTGAGCTACAGACCATGAATGTACATTTGTTGTAGCCACCTGTACTTGTGCTTAACTTTCATTATGCTGTTGCAGCACAGCTCTGCTCGTGATGTATGTCTTGGCCCTCCACAAATATGAGCATTTCATGTCAGTGCTGAAATGAAGCTGTTTATCACTTTAAAAGACACACGTTTTGTGCATTTTAATGCACATCTGAAGTGATAAACATTTTTTTCTTATGAAATGGATGATATTTTCATGGGTCAGACATAACTCGGTCCACTTTTTTTAATGAGGTCTCAGAAAATACTGTTAGATGTTTTAAATATTGGCAAATTATTTGGAAAGGTTTGTGGATCCTCGTGGTAAAAGATGTATCTGAAAGTCAGAACTCAAGGTAAAGGTAAATCTCTAGTTTGGTTTTAAATGAAATTAACAAAGAACCATCCCCTGTATTGCTGACATTTTTGTAAAATATTTATTATATTTTTTTCTTTAAAGCAATGTTAACAGATTATTTGTCTGAATCTCTGTTATGGGTCAATCAACACCAGGGATTAATTACTTTACTATATTTTGGATACCAAAAAAAATGGGGATCATTTGTAAATATACCAGAAATATTTGGGATCACTTAGGGTTACTGAATATTTTGACAGTGGCAGCTACTCAACACTCTTTGACTTACAATGTCTGATGGGGTTGAATTTCATATGTAAGCACTGTCTTGGCTCCTCAGCCACCGAGCAGGTTACCGTGTAGAAGGAGGGTACGTGAAGGACCTTGTGTCTTTTCCCAGAGAAAAACCTACCAGCTGGACTTTGAATCTCCGAGTTCTAGAAAGCTAGAACAACAAACTTCAGAAATTGAAAATTTGGCTCTAAAGGGTAGGGCAAAATAAAGATAAAAATGTCTGGAAACAGATCTGTATCGTCCCTGCTCATTGTACACTTGCAGGAGGATTGTTCTCTCCCTGCTCTCAGTTCAGCAATTTTTCATGGCTATCTGAGTTATAATGAACTCTAATTAGTCCCCTCCAAGATGTTAAGAAAAAAGCTTGAATTTCTTTCTTCACCAGGGCCTGGATGTCAGCTCCCTGCTCTTTGCAGAAGTGCCCCAGTCACCACCTGTATGCTGTAGGCTGTTGCCTAATCCTGCCCTCTTACATCTGAAGACGCTCCCCTGCCTCTGAGGGAGTTCCAGTCTGACACAGGTGATCTTTTGCCCCGTTGTATCTGTTTAGCACATGGAGCAAATAATGCCAAATAATATGCAAACAAACAGATTGGATGCACCCTTTGTCACAGTTTCGCAGATGCTTCATCAGTAAGCATCTACGTGAATGATGGAGACTACAGAAAGGAGTAGGTTATTGTTTCAGTCTTCGGTGAGATGCGGTGGGTAGGTGTGAGAGCTCCCTGAAGAAACTCTCACTACAACAGAGAATTGTGTTCTAGTTTGTGCCCAAAAGCATCTATTTCTGTGTGCAGTGGAAAGTCTTATGTAATATATTAATCTCCACACTTCTCTTTCCCTGTTAGCACAGTTTGTAGCTGAGTGGCGTCTCTCGGTTATTGGATACAATGCAAAAATACAAAGACGACAATTCCAGATCGTCCGTTTGTGGCCAGTTTTGTATCTGCACTCTTTCCCTCTCTCATCCCAGTCAGTTTAATCCTGCTGAAGGAAACTCAGCAATACCACCGCAACACAGAAAATCTTCATCTCATGAAGTCATTCTGTTATAAAGCAAAACGTGTATGAATACTTTTGTTTTGCAGATGTTTGAGATTTTACCAAAGAAATTCCGTCAAGCTGAAGTCCTTCTGAAAAATTAATGTTAAAGTAAATGGGAGGAGAGAAGGCTATGTTCATTGAGTGCAGTGCAGTAGTTTTTAGGGAGACCTGAACTAGTTCTCAGAGGACCAGATACAGGTACATCAACACAGAGCTCTGCTCGAACTGAATAACCCCACTGAAAAATTTTGTGCGCTGAAATTTGTCTTTTTTTTTTCTAGGGGAACTGTATGACTTAGTGTGTGTTTTAGTTCAGTAGCTTATTTTTTCTGAGTGAAGGTGCCCCTGCATGGTTCTGCATTGTGTTCTGAGGAACAACCTGACCATAAGGATGATGTATTTCATAATATACATAACAGGTTCTAATGTGTGACTTTTGAGGTTTTTTTAGTATGTGGATTATTAATTCACTGAGTTTTTAACTGTATTGAGACAACTGGATTGTAAGAACCAACTTTTTCTTCTTTGTGAAATGACTGCAAACAATAATATGTTTATTTACTAATACAATTTGTCTTAAAAATTAGTGGATGATTTTGACATTTCTTAGAGCAGTCAAATAAGGAAAAGTTTTTCTTCATGTGTTACAGTGCTTATGAAAGATGACAGCTTTAGCATATTGTAGATTATTAATTATAATTTATAATGGATTACTGTATACATTATAAAATGGATATGCAATGAGCAGAAGCAATATTACAATTCTATTCACACTTCATCAGGCTGTTACTGGGAATTAGGCTAATTTTATTCAGGTATCTGAATGGCTGTTAGACTTGTTTTTCATTGTATGATACTTGCACTAAGCATTTTACAGACTCAGCAAAAGAAATGGACCAGTTCTTAGGAGAAAAAGATCTTAATTCAGACAGGAGTCATCAAATGAGAGAAAGAGTGTATGTGCATAAGTGTGTGGGGCAGGAAAGAGCAGGGAAAAGAAGGGTCAGGGTTACAATAATAATGACATTCAGGTTCATTTAGGCACATGTCTTGATTTAATTACTGCTTTATTTAAACATTACACCGCCCATTTTTTCCTGACCAGCCTCTCCTTCACCCCAGTGACTTGTGTAATAAATGTAAAGCAAGTGAAGAGGAGATTTGATTAGTGAGGATTAGTGTTTGTGAAGCTGGTGAAAGAAACAGCTTCTTTTTGGCTAATTGAAATTTGAGATAGAGCAGGGATGCAACGCAGGACTGGCAAAGACTGTGAAATATATTGCATCTATTTGCTGAGAGGAGAAGTGATACCAAGGGGCGTTTAAAGTCATGACAATGGGCAATGGTGCTATAATGCAAGCAGGACAAAATTTTAAATGTGAGCAGAGATATGTATGTAAGTTTGGGGTTTTTTTTGCATACAAAATTTTAAAAAGCTGAAGAGGCCTAAGTTTCAGAATGGTGTTAAGTTTAGTCCCTTTGAAGCATCTCTTCACTCCATTTATAATGCATTAGGTTGAACACTGGAAAAAGTGAGGAAACCAAGCCCGTTAGTTATATTACAGTAATTTAAGCTCACTTTTTCGTAAAAAGCCTGGGAAGAAGGCATAAAGGAGGAGGCCGGAGGAACGCTCGAGTGAGAGCTCAGCCAAACTGAGCTGCAGGAGCAGAACCCTCTTCCTTATGATAGATGACCTGAGTGTTGCTTGTGTGTAATTCTAGGTGGCTTGGAACCTGCTTTTGTAAGTAACTGGTTTCAGATTTAACTTTTGCCAGCTCGTAGTAGCTCCCTCTAGCGTCACGTGTTCTTAGCGTACAACATTGAAGGACTGCTCTTAGCCTTTAGAGGTTTTCTTTAAGGGAAGAAAAAAAAAAAGGAAAAAAGTGAGATACTTGCTTAAAAAACTCACCATTACCCACTACTCCAAACTCAGTAAGTAATGGCTTGTTGGTCTTGCCAAAGATTCAGAACCTTTTAGTTGGCTTCTGAGATGAATGAAACATTTGTTGGTCTGCTAAAAATTGTGAAGTAGGCACGTAAATTTTTTTTTAGAGGCTATTATACATTTGTATTTCATTTCACCCACTTGTTGTACAAAGCATAAATCTTTACGTTCTTCAAATGTGTTCAGTTCCCCCCGCAATCAATATGAGGGAAACAGCCTCTTGTATAAAGGTATTGACCTTAATTGGTCAATAAAGGGTATTGGTCTTAACGCATTTGGCGAAATCTTCCTCTCTCTTGTTGAATTGGAATCTGCTGCCACAGATAGCTCTTATATTTTTGTTCTTTCTTTTTTTTCAAAATCCCTTCTCTGTTGCCATTTTTCTGTTTTTGCAATGCTCACAGAAGGTTACCCCTCAACTTCAGACAACAGTAATTCTTTTCCTCAAATCAGCAGCAACACAGCACTACTTTATTCAGACTCAGGAGTCAAATTATGATGCATGAGAAGGAGCACTTAGCTGAATTCATAAAATGGTTACACCATAATTGAAAAAGGTCTGTATCCAATGATTTCCTGGAGCCTCCAGCCAGCCTACTGGTGACACGGTTACCCTGTTTGATTTTAAAGCGTTAGCTCAGTGTCCAAATGCATTGCAAGGATGGTCTGTGCTCACCCAATATGCTGCTAACCAAACTTGTGCTTTATTTTCATTCCGTGTGACTCACATGCCTTATTTATTTTATTCCACTCAAGTCTTGATCCGAGTATAGTTTTAGCAGTTTCCTTGCGGGGTTTTCCAGCTCCCTCATTACCACAATGTGTCTATTCCTATTTGTTCTCCCTGTGAGATAATAAAATGGTGTTATGTCCCCTGGGGAAAGGAGGCATGGGAATTCTCGTGCCCAAAGTGGCTGACGTTAGGTGGTTAATCAGTTGCCTATCATCTGATTTCTCACAGAGCTTAGTGTTTTACTGCCTTCCTTTATTTGTTCAGAGACCAGCTCCTTTTAATACCTGTTGCAATTATCAACACAGTGCTCCAGCAAATCAGACCTCTCTATGTGAATACTTGCAAAAGCAAGAGAAATCTAATAACTGATCATGTGTGAAGAGATTAAATTAAATGGTAGACCAACATCATATACTATTTTTGTTTGTTAAATATAGTTCAATAAAATTCCGATGACGTTTATTTCCTCTCTTTGTTTTTCTGACAAGAAGAGTGTCATATAATAGCAATTACTTTTGATGACTAATGTCACGAATGAACCACAGGGGAGGCATAAAAGCCTTTATATCTAAATATGTCAGCCTTCAAATAATTTCTGTCCTAAGGCTTTCCTGTAGAGATTTCTTGAGAGGTGCCTAGATGATATATTAAGCCTGTTGTTTTGTTTTGCAAATTTTACTGTGAACTGTCCTTACCCTTCCAAATTTAGGACATTTTAAACAATGTATCTTTAGTCTTTGTATCTTATTTACATTTGCAATTGCAGTTGTGAGGGCCTGAAAACTGTTTGCACATACAATGCATATTGCATGACATCCAATATTAATATGTGTATATGCAGGCTGTTTAAATCATGATAGTTGTTTATACCTCTAGGCAGAACAAAATATAAACAACTTGAAATTATATGGGATGAACAGCTGTTTTGTTCTGGCCAAACCAGAGCATCTTGGGGATGGACCATCATCTTACTGATTAGTAGCTGGCCATGTGTCGGCTTCGTCAACACATTTCAGAGAATGGGTGGTTTAATGAAGGACAGAATTGGGGAATAATTCATTCCGTGCCATGAGGTTAACCACAAGCCTCTCAGAAATCACAGTTCTCTCTGCTGCAGCAGATGTGCTGGAACTCTGTACTGTGACTGGAGGTTTTTCAGCACACTGTTCCCCCCGCCCTTCTCTTATTGTAAAGCACACACTCATACTGCTGCCAAAACTTTTAATAAAAAATAGATTTGCGTCTGCAGAACCTTTATCAACATTCCAGCCAAAGTCAGAGTAATAAACCCAGAGAACATCTAAGTGTGTACTTTGCAGATGATTGATTTTTGCACTTGGGATGTCTTACAGGCAGTTGCTCCCACAATTATTTTTAGATGGTATGCTGCAGGGGACTCCCGAAAGCCCTTTCCTTCCTACTTGCACAAAACAATTGGGATCATTTTTTGACTTTGAAGTGATCAATTTCTCTCTAAAGAATGTTATCTCTTTCTGGAGAAGGTACCTTGTCATTAAGTTTTGGATGAATACTCTCTTTATGGATTTCAAAATTTGTGTTAGATATCAGAAAGAGTTAACATAAATTGAAGTATATTGTGTTTTAGTTTATCAAATGTCAGCTTTTTGGTGAATAATGTAAAGATGTGGAGTGAGGACAATCTAACTTGAAAATGCTATCCAGCTGTTTGTTATTGCCCCTCATATGGGATTTATAATCTTCTTCACTTGAGATGTTTGAATTGCATATATAAACATTCCTCATTTGCTCCAGTGCAGAGTAAAATGGGTTAATTTATCAGCTGTATCTCCTGTCAGTTTGAACTACTCTGCCTCACTTTTCACTTAAACTCAGAGGGTCCATTAGCATCCCAGGGAAGAGGTTGATAACATGCAGCTGAGGGCAGTAATGAGGAGCTTGAAGTAAAAAATTTATAAAACTAGGGCCTCAAGTACACATTTGTCCATGTGACTGATCTGATTGAGCTAAAACCTGTTCCCAACTGAAGCAAACCTGATGTTAAACCAAAAGAAATATTCATTCTTTTACAAGCCTAGTTTAAAGAAGTGCATTTTCTTTGTATGGGTAAGGCACATGCAATCTTGCCTTATTTTCAATTTGTTTTTCATGTAGATTTGTTGTTCTCCCTTTATAAGAAAACATTTTCAAGTGGGAAAGAAATGAGCAAGTTTCGCAGTCTTTCTTTCTGCAGGACCTTGTATACTCGTGGACTGCTGACATGCGGGGAGCGTTTTTGTGGGAATCCGTATTAATAAAATGGCAGCAGGTCACTGACATTTAGCGCAACTCTGGGAGGAATATCTTGACCTCAGGAAGTGCTGAGCTTCTCCAGATCTTCCTTTAATCAGTAGGTATTGAGAATATGAAACAGATTTTGGGATAATACCTTAGCATGTCAACAACACAAGATACTGCCTGTTGCCTCTTTCAGCTCTGGTAGTTCCAGTTGACTGGCTTGGGGGCCTCCTCTAACCATAATGAAACAAATGTATCTACATGTAGTTGTATTATGCTATGTAATAAGAATAGATGACCCCTGATATGTATAGATAATAGAGACAGTGTAACATTTCAGTGAATGGAGAGGGGCACTGCTTCGGTAAAAAGTCATGTGAAATATTAATGGAAATTTAGAACCATGGTCATAAAGGCTTGAAGTATCAGTATGTTTGCTAGTCGTTCAAGGGCTAATCAAAAACTGAAGAAGATCATTTGCTGTTGCAGCACTGGAAAAATGTGCCCTTTGAAGCTAAGAAATCTACATTTTCTCCTTAATGTCTTGGAGGTGTTCTAGCTTCAGTATATTTCTGAATTCCTTTTATATTTGTTGACATATGTATTACGTGCAAAATTTCAGTCTCTTGGTGTGCAAAACTGGGACCCAAATTCTTAAGTTTAAGTAACTTCGAGAGATACTAACACATCTAACTATTAGATATCTTGTTATGTTTCTTCCCTCAAGCATTAAAGTTTAAAAATGCTGTAGTAAGTTTTCATTTATATATTTATCATCTTTTTTCTTGAATTTGCTAGCTGAAATGGCATAATTTTAACATCTTTGCCAAAAATGTTTATTCTTAAATTAAGATTATTTTGACTTCTCTGCAAGAAGAAACATAGATAGAGCAGATATTATGCTCCTATAGTACAGTTCACCAGTGTATATGCAAGCATTCTGGGGATTAATCTAGATGTGGTAAAGATGGATGTTTCTCCCATTTCTCTAAAAGCGTTTATGTTCATAGGAGAGGAGTTTTACCTTGATTCTAAGTATGGCAACTTTTTTTAGTTTGATGCTTTTATTTAACTTTTCAAATTCTAGTTTAGTATAAGAATTTACTGTCATCTTTGACCTGTCCAGTTTTCGCTTTTGTGTATCTTAGGAATAACTTGCTAAATTATTTCACAGCCCTTGATGGGTGTGCAGTTGTGTAATGCCATGTGAGGTCAGATTGAGACTCCTGACTCCACCATGAGTGAACGGTTCCATAAGGATAAGGTGGACACAGATTACAGTTGAAGAAACATGCAGACTGAAGCTTGGAGACACAGAAGAACAAAACAAGATAATTGTATGGTAAAGCAGGAGGAATCCCAAGCCTTTTCATTGACCTAACCATAACATTAAAATCACTGTCATGAAACTAACATTAATAGAGTAGTGCTAAGAGATAGCAGCTGTTTGAGTGACATAATACGCAGTCAGGAACGTAACCTTAGATCTGTCTGCTCAAGAAGTTCAGAAGCGGGCTGCCACAAAACATACAGCCAAGTCAGCCTCTTCTGTACCTTTGATTATTTAAGATTCCCATTCTTCTTTTATTACAGTGTGAAGTCCTTCCTCTTCCAGACATAGCACCAAAAGCACTGCACCCCATCAACATTTACTGTCAGCTGTATTCACTGATCTATTACCATCTAAAATGTTCCAAAATTCTCAGACTGGTACATGCTGAGGTTCTGCTACTGAGTCATCTGGAAAAAATAAAGTAAATGAAATATGCTTTCATATCACTCCTATATGTCTTCCCCAGCTGTTTTCCAGAGTGCTCCTTCTGCAAAAGATCCATGTAGGAGCACTTTCTATGTGTTGGTTCTGCAGTCACTGACAGAGGTGTGCAGTACACTTTAAAAAAAAAAAAACTGCAATTATTTTTTCCATCTGTAGATCACTGTTGCTTTTCAAAAAGGGTGGATGAGGTGAAGTATTTTTGCATGTAGATGCTTATCTTGGGGTTTAAATGTTCTGTTTTGACCTATAGCAATGTTCACCACTGACAATTTTTTTTTCTCAAAGTATATCAAGTTAAGCTCTTAGAACTACACATTTTTCAAATCTAGCTCAATCTGTCAAAAAAATTTTAATATTATTGAATATTCTCATTGAAGGAGGAAAATCCCCTTTGGTGTTGATACTAGGTGAGTTAGAAAGGGAGTTCTTTAAAACAATTGTTTTTGTCATCTTCCATCTTGTATTAGAAAACCACAGAGGGTGTGTGTGTGGACTTTGCTCATGGAGTGAGGAGTAGAGAAATCCCATCATCTCAGATCTGGAAGAGACTTTTATAGCTCAGAAATATAAGAATTGCCAAAGCATCACTGTCTGTGCAGGTGTAATGTGGTCATTCTCTGATCTTGAGAGGGACTCTTGACAAAACTACAGTGTACAGGAACTCACTTTGACTAGCAATGACAGTATTTCCTTTTGCTCACACAGTTGGGAGCATAGTCTTCTGATAAGACTAAAGGTAGGAGTTCCTTATTCAGGCTTTAAAGTATCTGAGTAGTATCTTCATCTTCAAGTCCCATTGCCTGTGTTGCCTTCCTTCTTCATTTCTTTACAACAAAACCCAAGTATTTCTTACATATTATATAGTTTCTGTATTTTGAGCCTGTCTAACACCTTGGAGACAATTCTGATTCACATTAAAAGGTGATTCAGAACAGCCTCTTGTTTAAATAAACAAACCTCAGGTTTTGGGCATCTTTAGGACTTCTTCCAAAGGGATTCCAGCTTTAGAAGCAAAGGAGACCACCAAACGTTTTATGCGATTACTTCACAAGAGTCCCGCTAACTTTATTCCAGTACATTTAGCAATGGTTAGAATGACTGACTTTGATTTCAATGCAGTGAAGAAAAAGTATTAAATTCATACAGGTAGAAGTGAAATTTTCTCTTGGTGAAATACACCATTTTGTGCCAAATTAGAAACATGTGGAGGAGCTTGTATGTCTGACACTTCGCTTTTTACTTGTCCCTGAAACAGAATACTACAAGAAAAATAAATGGAGTTGAAACTCACAGAGAGCTTGAATTTTCTGTGATTCAACTTAACAGGATTAATGCCATAGTCTTTTGGGTGGAAGAATAATCAATCAGTTCTCCTTAAAACAATAAATCAAGAGAATAAATCAGACACTTATGTCTGAGTAAATCAATTACATCCAGGACTAGTTTTTCCTGTATGATTTTTGTTTCCTTTTTGATTTTTTTCAGGAGGTGATATCAAGGCAGAAGACTGAGATATTAGTAGCACAGAGAGTAGTATCCTGAATTGATTTTTCTAAATAAAGCCCCCCACACTTTTCCATGATAGTGTAAGTTTCTGAGGATAAACTGATCTTAGAAACAGTTTATGTAGTCTTCATAATTTCTGGTGTGGACTTTACATGACTGTGTTCTTGTTGTCATGAAGAGTTCTTAACCAAAGAATGAGATGTACTCAAAAGTAGATTTTTAAATTTTGGATTTTATAAGCAAAATATTTATGTGGACTGACTTCTGTTTGCAAAGTGGTGTGCCTATTTCAGAAGGCTATCAGTGGAGCTGTACACATATATCCAGTTTGGGAAAAAACTTGGCCCTTTTGTCCTCGGATGAGCTGGGTTTTTTTATGCTCCATTTTCTTTCTCTGTCCAGTTCTATCACTATTTCTTTATTTCCATCTTTACTCTCTGATTTCTTCTATTTCCAATTTAAGCACAGGTATGAATGTATGGGTACGAGCATGTAATAAAACTAGATCAGTCCTAACTGTAGTATGTTGTATTGTGTGTGCATTCTGAATACTCTGCAATGTATTTAAACTCACTTAAACATATTTCAGACTTTTAAAAAGAAGCGTTTTCATGTGTTTTCTTATCTGTTACCTTTTCCGGGAGAAAGATGATCATCTTTGGTTCTCTGTTGGTCCCTTATCAAGCAAAATGCACTCTTACAGCCTTATTCTGTATTGTTAATATGGTAGTAATCCTGTAGTAAACTTTATGGGTAGTAGTGAGAATAGCAAAAATCATAATGACAAGAGCTACATGAGTTCTTGTGTCTGAGAACTGTAAACTTGCCCCCTCCCTATCTCCCACCCTCAAAAAATGTCAATGCTCTTCTGGTTTATAGTACCATTCAGTTGGAGTTGTAACATATTTTGGGCTAAGAATATGAGCATAGTTGGCTGTAGAAGCTAATGTGTTGGGCAGTTACATATTGCACTGCTTGTATTCAGTTACATTCCAACATGTGATTGCTGTTCTGTAAAATGTCTCTGAGTGGTACGAGTGTATGTAATGGTTGAAAATTTGGCATCTGTTTCCCCAGTTTCTTTTCTGTATTCTCTCTGTTTGCCTTACACCAGCCTCTGTTTTACTGCTACGTGGAGAAAAAAGTTACAAAATACAACTGCTATTCCTATGTACTTCTAGGGGTTTTCACCTATAATAACAAATGAAATCGATTTTACTTCTGTTTATTCCTGCTGGTGTGATGCAAAAAAATAAAGGGTAGTTGGTACTATGATTTCTTGGCATGGTTTTTATACTTGAGTCCTGAATCTGTGTTATGGGGGTTCTTCATGTTGTCCAGACTGTCTGTGTGCTCACTAGAAAGAGGGAGGAGTCCAATACTAAAGTTAAGAGATCACCTCTCTCCAGGTTTTATTAAAAGCAGCCTACCTTCGTATCTTAAGCCCTGAATTAAATAACTGAAGTTTGACTGCATGAGTATGTATCCTAATTCTGTGCAATGCCTGAAAGGCTAGGGAACTGCCTTTATTACCTATCCTACTGGCACTGCTACAGGAGAAGGAAAAAAATCCAACTAACTTTTAATCATCTAATGTGTCCCTTTTGGACACAGAATTTATTGAGAGCATAAATACAGTGCATACCCATTATTAAAGAGCAAATATAAATTTTAAACCACACCTATACTTGCTGTTGCTTGTATTGAATGTGCACACAGCCTAACACTTCTCCTCGTCACCCCCTGTTATTAAAGTTAATTTCTGCTGTTTTCCTCTTGATTTGTGTCTGAACAAAGGCAGAGTTTGTGCCACTCACTCAGTTGAGAACATCCTTCTCCGACACCAGGCAACTGCTCTTTCTCTATCATCTCAAGCGCTCTTCTTACGCTGACACCATAGTGCTTAATGTACCGTGGCAGCAACCTTTGGCGTTGTTGGAGCTGAAGCATTGTAAGGCAAGGAAGTATTTTTTTAAAAGTCCTCACTAATGTAGTCAAGGCCCTGAGTTTGGAGGAATGATGAAATAAACTGCAAAACTTTTGCTTCAGGCACTGCAGCAGATGATTTTTGAATAAGTAATAATGTTTTGAATGTTATTGAGGACATTCATCATCTTTTTTTTCTTCCCCTTAAAAAGTTGACTTCTTTGTACCTTAATGGTGCAGCTTTTGAATGCTTTTCTGTTCCTTGTCCTCCCATTTATTAAGGCAATGTGTCTTTTACTGCATATCCAAGAACAGCTTTTTTTATCTCATTTGTAGATTTACTTTATAGTTTTTACAGTTAAGTGCATTTTTTATGTTGTAGGTCACCTGTAACACTTCACCAGGGCAGTATCTGTACACTGGAAGTAATTCAGTCCCTCTCTCTGTTTAATTTCATGCTAATGTCTGGAAGATGTTATCTAGGTTAGCCAGGCTGAGGAACACTGTATCCTTTCCCAATGTTCTTTAACTTCTTGGCTTTTGGCTATCTCACTGCCCCTTGGCGTGTTATGTTGGTCTCAATTTTACAGATACTTATCTGAATGATGAACTGGCCAGATGAATTGTTGCCCATTGTAAATTGCTCAGTTTAAGTTGATGTGCTACACTGAACACTGCTTAAAATGTTGGGTCCTTAAAGAGGACCCACTACTGTTACTTGCTGTGGATACTGTAAATGGGGCAAGGAGAAATTCCTTCACATCACTGTTGAAAGTCCTGGCCAATTATTTGTTGTTTCTCCAGTTACTTTTAAGATGAGTTCTGCAGAGGAGGTACATAGTGTAATGAATTTCCTTTGCTGATGTATCTATGCCATACCTTACTATATTTGATTATTTATAACACACGTATATGTATTCTTTACTTAGGGGAAAGAGTTTGGAAGCATGGTGTATTCATACCTATTCAATAACATATTTTCAGTATATATCAAACGTGAGTGGAAAAAAGGAAGCACAGCAAAATATGTGTGTCGTGGGTATCTCCTGCAGATGCTGAATCTGTCTATAAAGAGGTTCATGAGAAAGTTTTATTCACGAATGATGCATCATTGCTCTTTCATAGTTACAGCTGATCAGCGTGAATGAAACTCCAAAATCTCTCGTACATTTGTTGAAGTATAGTGTGATTTGTTGAAATATAAATTTATACTATTTATTTCTCATTTGACTTCACTTTTCTTTCTGCCATGATCCATTGGGGTAATATGAAACAAAACTAAAATGCCTGTTCTGATATAATGATGAAGTGAAATGTAACAGGATAGTAATATTTAAGTTAGATCCTTTCCCTGCTCCTTGCCAGGAGTAGCTGGTTCATGAAGTCAAAGCAGAACGGAAGTGGTGAGCAACGTACTTGCTTAATGGACTTATCCCTTGAGAAGGTGGTGGTGTTGGTGCAGTTTGTCTCCTGTAGGCTTGACTGCATGCTGCAGGGCCCAAATCATAAGGATGAAAGGGGTTTGTACGCACATATTTGCTGGTAGGTAGGCTCCTGTGAATCCTGAGTTCTGTCTTTCTGGGTAACTGTTTAAATAAAATCTGCCACTTTGTGTATTACCTCATTGTTTTATTAATTTGCTGTACATTGAAGAAAGAAGAAAAAACAGACTACAGGTCACATTGTGGTCTCTGAGGTGTACCTGCTTTGGGTAGCATCCAAGCTTGTCAATGCATTTTCTAACATAAAGCCCTGTACAATATGAATAATGATGTAGTGAACCGTCTCTGAGGAGGAAATTATTTCCATTTACCCTACTCATTGAAAAGTTAGCTGTGTATCCTTTCCTTTTGAAAAGTATTTCCATAGGGAAGTCCACTCCACTTTTTTTTGGGCACCTGTTTTAGGATGTAATGAATCTAAAGTGTGGAAACTAGAGACTTGGTCAAAGCAAATGCATTTTGTTGTTATTGATCTCATTTCTATTTACACCTCTTGTTGTGACTCAGACATGTATGGGGGTTTGAGGGAACAAGACTGAGTCTTATGAAAGAAAGTGTATCTCTCCCTTAAAAAGCCTGGTACTTATTTTCCTTGGCAAACAATTGTAAAGAACTAGTTAAACTAGTTAAAGAGGCCATGTTTTAGTGGATATTAATTTTAACAAGCTTATAGAATATAGCCTTTCATAAATGGAACTCCTTAGCTCTACATAGAAAATGAGAATATGAATTTAGTGAACTTGCTATATATATTAGCAGATGACTTCCAAACACTTAAAACCAATGGATGTACAATTTATTGTGCTAAGAAATTGCTTGCAACGACAGGATCTTGGATAGTAACTGCATTTCATGCGAAGTATACGTCATCTGGTTACGTTGGAATATAAATTCTCAATTTGGGTCTTCTAGAAAACAGTGGCGGAAGTACTGTTGGTTTGGGTAAATGCAGACCTGGGACAACGGGAACTATCTTGGAGCTGGGAGAAGATAGGTAAACACATGCATAAAAACAATCAGTGTACCAAGACAAGAATAATTCTTCCTTCCAAGTATCAGGCAGTAACAGTACATCAGTATTTTTTAACAGGTAACAGGTAAGGGTAATTTAGGGTATCTTAATTAGGGTATCTTAGTATCTTATCCCTTTAGTGTTTTTGGGTGGGGCTTTTGCAAATAGCACAATTCACTATGATATAAGTAAGCACTATTATTTTATGTAAGAACCGGTAATTTTTGGTAAATTTTTAGCATCCTTTTCAGTCCTTACCTGTTCTCACAGCACTTTCTTAGAAAACAGGATCGGATTTAAAATGGTAAAAGAAACAGTAAAATGCAAATTTTATTATGAGTTGTGCTCCATAAATAATGATTATCTCCAAAGAAGTATACTTTATACGTCTAAGTGAGAGAGATACTTTTTTAAAAAATGTGACTAATTAAAAGTAATTGTAACCATGATGCTTCAGACAGAGTGTCAACAACGGCTTCATACTAATAGTAACCAAATACAAACCAAGCACAAATACCAAACTTCTGAAGTCTTCACAAAATAAGATCAGCTGGGTTTCAAGTTAAAAAATTTAATATATTCAGCTATGCCAAGGAGTCAGACAAATTCTGAGGATATTTTTAAAATTGGAAGTATTAGTAGTTCTTACAGTTACTCTTATATGAATCTCTAACTTTCTTGGTAGTAGTAAAACTTAACCAGTTAAGGTTGCAGGAAAGAAAAAGCACCCGGTCTCACTAACATCCTAACTGAGCTTGTAAAACGTGAAGGTAATTGTTCAGAAACAGCAATCATCACCCTTCACGAGCCTTGCTAAGTTGTATTTGAATCAGAGTGTTCCTGACTATTGGCAGTTTTTTTTGTATTTTAATAAAAAAGACAAAATAAAAGAAAGAATTGACAAAACACAGAGTAGTTGGAGGATGGGAAGACACCCCTTTGGCCCATCAGATCTGGTTCTATGACAAGAGAGGCATATGATTCTGTTTGGGAAATCCCTGTGGGTGATTTGAAAACACTTCTGTTGTTCTGTTTCTGGGTACCCGCAGAGAGCAGTATGTGCCTGGTAGTCCCAGTCCTGCTATGTGCGCTCTGTCTGTGCTCCAAGGGCAGACTGTGCCAAGACCTTGCTGTGTGCTCCTCTTTGCTTGGATGAAAACTGCATTGTACGGTCAGAGCAGGAACAGGGATGCATGCCAGGGGATTCTGTCTGGGTGAAGGAAGGGTGCACGTTGCAGGCTCTGAGAGGTTTTGCACTTGGGAAGGTGATGCAGCCAGTAACAGGCACTTCCCCATCAAAAGGCTGTTCTCACACGGTGTGGTCTCATTTCCAGCCAAATGTGTTCATGGCCTGCCTGTATTTGCTTTTACATCAACATTGGTCTTTGGCTTCAGCAGTTCTCTGCCCTTGTTGATATTTACATTATGATGGTACTGATATGTAATGCTGATGTTACTGTTATGTTGCTGTTTAACTTTGGTGTTGCTAAGAGTTGTGTCAGGACTACCTGATTGTACAAGAACTTGAGGTTTATGGATGGAAAAAGTGAGGGTATTTTATTCATCACTGTCTAGTTGATTATGAAAAGGAATTAATTTCTCTTCTCTGATACATAGATGGGTAGAGAAACCACCTCTTGGGTCTCATCTTTTCTAATTAAGTACCTCTCAAATCAAAATTGTGGATCATGAGTTTGACTTGGAAATGAATGACAGGGATTTTTTTGTGCCTTTAATTTTCGAAGGAATTATTGATAACACGGAGTTTGTGTTTTTTATTTTATGTATTTAAACACATATATGTATCATTATATGCATACATATGTATGCAAACATGTATGTTTTTTTCTCTCCGATACAAGCAGCAATATTAGATCAAAAATGTGTTGTAGAGGCTGATGGCAAATTAAAGGAATGTGAGAGCAGTCAAAAGCAAATAGAATTGTGTGACTTGATTTTTGCATTGTGGGCTTAAGACAATTTAACTGCTAATGGCTTTCAGAGAACAGCTATACATTTTCAGTGTAATGCACAGATTTAAAAGAGCACAACCTATTTTAAGTAGTGGAAAATCTTGGAAAACAAGGTCTGCACTGGGGGAAAAAAAAATCACTGTCAGAGGTTGGTTACAGTATCTTAAGAACCACCAAGCACTGTTGTCTTGGAATGCTTTAGGAAATTCAGTTACAGGTAGAGAAGATAGAATGGGTTAGCATTTAGGAAATAACAATTAAATGAAGGGTGTGTAGGGAGTTGATGGCATTATGTCAAGGTAAGGAAGAAGACTAGGACACAAAAAGGAATCCTGTGCAGGATGAGTGCCTGGAGTGGGAGTTATATTCTGGAAGGAAGATATGAGTGGTATTGCCTTGGTAAAGAACTTAGAGATGGGAACTAAGAAGAATGAAAAGAGATTGGAATTTGGATGAATGGATGGAAAATGTAAAACTGGGGTAAAGAAAGAGAAGCAAACAACGCAACTTCCTCCTTTGTTCCCTGACATGTATATATATTTATTGTTCATTTGGTAAAGGCTTTGCACTTTTTGAGATAAAACAATTGTCATGCTAGAATATCAGTTTCCAGAAGGCAGTCACCCTGGGAGTAACTCTACAATGTAAAACCTTTCTAATATGCTGAGGCTGAACTGTGTTGCATGAGTTGACCCCTTTCTGAAGAAAAATATTCTCAATGCTTATCCCAGAGTACAGCCTGACTAGCTTTTAGTGAAATGGGGAATGGGGTAAGTGATTGTTTTACCAGAACTCCAATTTAATATCTCATAGATACGTTGAACATTCTGAGAGAACTGTCTTTCCACTTTCAACTGTTGGAAATTCTTTATGGCAGATATTAAAAATGTATATGAATTTATTGCTTTCCTCCCAAACAAATGCTTTTCTGTGTAGGCTACCTGCTTCAGAATGAGGAAAATATGGTGTCCTCTACTCAGAAATGCAGAGTAGCTTAAATCAGAGAAGATGAGTACAGCATTGGAATTGCAGTATTATGAAGGTCCACTCCTGCTTCGCAAGGAGAGCTTGATTGCTGAGTTAAACACATGCTTCTGCACCTTCAGTGTGCTCAGAAACAGAAAAGATGATATGGTCAATCAGCAGGCAGAAGGAAAAACTCATTTTAACAGATTGAGCTGTGAGACAGACTGGAGACATGAAGCCCTTTTATGTCTCCCTGAGGCTCTTTTCTCCAAATCTCCTATTTGGAGTACAGTCCCATGACTGTGTATACCATCAAGACCAAGTCTTTTGTTGGGTAACCTTTCTGCTTAATCTGTATCAATTGTGAAGACAGCCCTAGCCTTGTACTGTATTATGCTTCAAGTACGGGGAAAAAACCCTATATGTTTATCTCAATCTTGACCTTTGCTTTAGTGTGAAAAGGAAAGAGGAACGAGACTTGCTTATTATTTTTACTATCAGCTTTGTTCAGATTCTGTTTATTTTTGGTTGAATATCTTAGACAAGGGCTGGTGTTTCGGCTCTGCATTTACACTCTGGTTCCATGATGTGTGTAAGACAGTGCATGACCTTTTTCTTAGCAGAATGAAAGACAAATATAGCCTGATACATAGAAGTAATCTACTACTACAAGGAGCCTCATCAGCATGATCATCATCTGCTTTTCTGTTTAAGTTTAATGAGGAATCTTGTTCAGTTGCACAGTCAATCTGAAAACAATAAAAGCATAACTGCCGAGCTAAACTATTAACAAAATTAAAATCCTCCTCATTTCATTTGTTGAAAAACAAGGAGAAGGGACAGACATATGGCCACCCACTTGGTTGTACAAATTGTAAGAAGTGAAAATCACTAGTGACAGAATTGCCTGAAGGTTTCGTTTAGCCCATCACACATGGACTCAATAACACTGTGAAACAGTTTCTTTTACCCCCTCCAATCTACCCAACCCCTTCTGCTACAAAATCTGCAAAGCATTTTTCAGATTGTGTGCACTGTTTTCCTTTTAAGTTTCAGGAGCAAGTGACTGAGAAAGACATGCTGAGAGGTTGGAAACAATCTGCGTCGGCAACAAAGGGAGATGCCTGCTTCTTTGCAAGTAACACAGAAAACATGCCAGTCAGGCAGAGTGCTCTGTGGCAGTAATTCCTGAGCTGACTGGTGTTTATTTGTGCTGTGTGCTAGCCTTTCTCAAACCTCTATGGGGAGGAGGGTGGATTTAAGAATCCTTGGAAAACTGTTGCAGTACAGCTCATATTTTATTAGCACGTTGTCTGGAATTTGGAGCTGATGTTTGCCTCTTGAGCTTGGATAATGAGCTATCTGGAGGTGCTGTGCCTTACTTCCCCAAGCGAGTGTAGGTGAATGGGTATGTGGCTGGTGCAGCCCTTAAGGCTGGGGATTCGACAGCTCAACACACCATTATCAAAATTGTCATTCTGTCATAGTGAAAGAAATTAAATAGGGCCACTTGTACGTTCTGATGAAGAACTGATAGTGTCAGAACAGTCTTGGCAGCCATTTTAATTTATGACAGAGGAGCAGCTTTTGCATAAGCAAGTATCACTTAAGCAAGTCAAGTAGTCAGCTGGTAAAACTATCTGACAGGACAAGAAATGAATACAAGGAATAAATTGTAAATACAGTAGGGTTGTAGCAATTGGATCGTGCAAAAAAGATAATGCATGAGCTCTGAGGAAGAGAAGAGTATGAGCTTCACATTTTCTGTGGAGACATAAAGTATTTGAAAGAAGACAGTGGATAGTTCAATACACGTCTATAGTCTAGACAGATAGGAAGGCGTAGGGGAAAGTCCGGTAGTTGCTTCTGTTGTGCTGCTGGATACAACCTTTTAAACTTTTTCCGTGTATGGGTTCATATAAATGTACTTACTCAGGCTTGAAAGGCTTTGGCTCCCGCCTGTCTTATATGGCTTTGTGTAGGAGCTGCTCCCTGATCCGCACACAGGTTCAGTAACCCTCTGCATGCACCGATACATCTCTCTGCAGGGTTTACCTATATAAAATTTTCAAGATGGCCAGAGGGCCAGACTAGGTGTCAGTGGAGGCGGAGCCAGGACTGTGGCAGCAGACCCTGGACACTGTGTGTTTTCTGGCTACTCCACAACACTCCGAGTGGGAAGCAGCTGGTGCTACTGCTCACAGGACTGCCGTACTGCCTGCTGCAGTGCTGCACTGCCATCAGCCCACAGGCTGGGGAATAAAGGAATTGTTCCTTCCAACTCCCCCAGTCTGTTGCTGGGAGCGTTCCCCAGGTTGAGGATCGTGATTTTAGTGAGCGAATGAGCAGGTTGTATTGTAGGGATGTAGCATATTAACATTATGAGAGGAGCTATAAACTCTTCCAGCCAGGAGGAGATTAAACATGTAAATGATGTAGCCTAATTTGAAAAAAGGACATCATTACAGAAAATCTTCTAGCCTTGCTTTCGTTTTCTAGCCTTGCTTTTGCGTTTCTCAACATTAACAACCAAGCAGCGAGAGAAGGAATGACATTTCTAAATGGGTGTGAAAAAGCAAGCAGTGTGATGTAGATCTTTGCACTCATATTTAACCTTTCTACTATAAACTGACAGAGGTTTGCACAGTTGTAAGATACAACTAGTGGCTTTTACCATTGCAATCAAAATGTTTCATCACATAGATGATAACATGTGGGGCTTTACAGGTGGACACAGGAGTCAAAGTAACACACTTCATAGCTGGCTGATAGAAAAGCAGAAATCAGCATAGACTTAAAATATGCAAGAAAGTTAGGTTGTTTCATTCTCTTGTTCTTTGATACACTGTGCCAGTATAAATGGTTTTATGTCATCACCAATTTAAAAAGAGCTGGCAAGACAGTACATGTAATGCTCAAATTTTATACCAGATCCTTGTGTAACTTCTCTGTTGATACAGCTCAGAGTTGTCAGTCCTATACAGTACAAAAAATACCCCCAGCTTTGTCCCAGGAGTCAAGAAGGCTGGCTTAAAATTAGATTATTTTTCTTACTAGTTTGTCTGCCCTGTCTTCCCTAGTATGGTTTAAGAATTTTAGTTGGCAATTGCATTATATTTTTAAGTTTTTGTCTACAATTAGAAAGGTTGTATTTTTAATTACTTTTTGTAATGGTTAGAACAGATAATAATTTAATATTGGGGTTGATATTAAAAAGATAAGCAAAAAATGAAGCAGAGGTTTGTAGTAATTTGAGGTTGTCATCTTAAAACTTCTCAATGATAGGAGGAAATGGTGCAGCTATAATCAAAAATAGGTTTCAAAAAAAGGGTGTTCAAAATAATAGAAAATGCATAAACTTAATTGAAATATCTTCAATTATCAAACATTTTCTGTCATATATTACTTGGCTGGATGTCTCTGCTCAAAATGTTTCTTGACGATGTTTCAGATGGAAAACACTTGCAGACAGTATTCTGGTAATGGATATGAAACACTTTTGCTTTATACAGGACCCTAAATCTATTGTTTCTTTCGTATTTGACACACAAATTCTCCTGGAAATAGGGGGCTCAGGGAAACAGCTCAGGAAGAAGCAACTATACATTTTTCTGTTTCTTCAGGAAAGTTTATTCAACATTTGGTTGTATATGCTGAGAAGCCAAGCCTAGCTGAAAAAGATTCAGCTATCCCCAGTATACAAAGCGACACTATTTAATGTTGTTATTTTAGCTTAGGTTAATCATGTCTGTTTGCATTAAAACAGTGTCTTGCTTTTTCATGCTTTTCTGATTTCATATTGTCTTTGCATTGTGCTCCAGAGTAACAGAACAGTATTCAGACTGATATTTTTTTCATGCATAAAGCTGAATCTAGTGCCAGACGGATGTGCAGAGGCTTCCTAAATTTCCAAAGCAATGTTGACACTGACAAAAATACTGGAAAGGGTTAGGGAAGGACAGCACCATGTTCTGGGAAGTGACTCCTGTGTCTTCCATATCCGATGCCAGGAGCAAGGAGAGTCTGGGGCTAACACTGGGCTTCTCAGGGACATTGAATCTGCATTGGTAGAAATAGTTGCTGTGCTAGTTAAATTCCGTGTTAGGATTGTAATGTTGCACACCATCTTCTGCTAGACCCTTCCATCTAGAATAGTTTGTGACTGTGAAAGCACTGGAGTTATGTTTTCCCCTTTCATTATAATTTAGAAAGTAATCCGTGGTCCGAGTCTGGTTCCTCTCTGCATCGTTGCGATGTTTTCTTCATGGCAGGGCTTGCAGGGGGAAAAGCCACACAGGATTCTCCAGGATATAGTCCACGGTAGATAGCATGTCCCCATATTAGAACAGCTGATGGCACACAACTCATGAGGAAGAGAAATACCTGGAAGTGGAAATCGAGAAGTAGAATGCAGTCAAAAGAAATTTTTCTTCTCCTGTTCTACTTCCTAGAGGGTAAAGCCCTTAAATTATGGTGCTCCAACTGACCTCCAACTCTGTTCATTCTTTGTCTTTTTGTTAGACTCTGAATTATTCATAACACACAGTTCAAAAGTCACCCATAGACCCAGCAGACCTTTTTCCTGACATGGGGAACATGTTTAGGAGATTCTGAGGACCCCGGAGTATTGGCTGGTGTGGTGGGATCACAGCTATGTAGACCCCTTTCTTGTCTAGATGTAGCCACAAAAGCTGAAGAGCCACCATACCAGCTTTTGGGGGGGTGGTTTCTGTGCCGGCTGTCTTGCAGCAATATAAAACACAGTTTTAGGAGAAAGGGGCACTGGTTAGTGGGAAGAAGGATTCTCTGGGCTGAGAGTCAGATAAATGTGGCTCCCTTGTTGCACTTGCATTTGCAAATTTTGAACTACTGATGTTTATTCAGGACCTTTGGTATTTCAGAATGCTATTTTATTTTAAACTGGTGCCAACTTTGATTACAAAAACGGTTGGAAAAAATCAGAAAATTACAATCTCACACATGCTCACACCTAAAGCAGAAATATTTCATCTAGTCAGACTACAAATACTATTTTTTTTATTTCAGACTTTTAAATGTAGCGTGTAGAAATTTCAGTGCCTTCCCTATTTTTTTATTTTCCCTTCTTTCCTACCAGAGAATTAACCAAGTTTTGTTCCATCATTTTTTCTTCTTGCCGCTTTGTAATTCCTCAGAACTAAGGAATAAAACCCAAAATTAGAGAATGTAACAAAAAAAAAATAACAAAGGAAAATGGAGAATTGGAGAAGAAGAGAGGGAAGAGAGAGTGGGAGCTATTTTTTCCTGTTATGCTTAGTAACAGGAGAACAGGGTGACCAATGTTTTAGGAATTTTTAATCTTAATGAGAAATACAAAATCTTCATGAAACCTGGTTCTGAAGGCAGACCATTTTCAAATTTAATTTCCCTCAGCTCCTCTAGCTTTAACAGCTTTTGCTCTTGCTTGTCAAATAACAGGAGGCTTTAAAGGCTGCTGATTCACTCCCATTCAACGGCAGTTACAAGCATGTGACTTCAAGCATTTTCAAGTAGTCTTCTTAAGATCAGGTTAATTGATGTACTACAGGACTCTGGATGTAGTTAAAGTTAAGTATGTGATTAAGTGGTTTGTTGGAATCAAGCCAGAGCACTTAACACCTTGCAGAATCCACTTCTTAGTCAGAATATGTGTAATATGCAGGTGTGGGGAATTGCCTCTTTCTTCAAAGAAAAGAGAAATTTGCATATTCCAAACGCACTGCCCTTCCTTGCTTTCATTCTTTAAATGTACTCTCTTTCTAAGCCCTCCTCTCCTTTAACCCCTTTTCTAAACAAAAATAGTCAAACACTTATGCACTTTGTTTTTTGACGGTGCACAGGTGAATGCTTTCTTCTCTCTGGTTGCGTAGAAACCAAATGTCAGCTCAGCAGTGTTACTGTTTTTTCTAGTTGATGTTCCAGAATGGCTTTTCCGTAGGACTCTGTTAAAAGCAAATAGCTGGAAAAAAATAAGACTCATGCCTTTTCTATTATGATTATTTTTTCACAGTAGACTGTAGCATACGTGTTGCTTTCCTGGGACACTCATAGTTTGTTTAGGTGTTTAGAACGTGATAATGCTGGTTTGCATTTACAAAGACTAATAACAGGGATCCAGGAATAGATAAACATGATGGGGTATTTCCATTGCCTTAGCCAGCCATTCAGAAAGATGGGAGAATTAAACAATGCTTACAGTATGTTTTAACAATAAAAAATTCTGGACAACTGGACTTCAGCACTGCTTGTTCTGCAGTTAATTTTGGATAGGAAAATTCAAGCAATTTTGGCGCTCCCATGAGGTGGGGTACTGGGATTAATTATTATTCAGTAATCAAGTTTGGGTTTTTTTTTTTTAATAGCAATGCTGTGAGAGGAAAAACTATTGCATTCTCATATTATATAAAGGCTGAGAGTTTTTGTTTGAACCATTCCATTATACAGGTTTTGCTCATCCTTTGCCAATTAGGTGGAGTCTCTGTTTTCAGCAAAAGTTCCTAGTGTTGCTTGCCATGATCCTTTGCCTCATCATCTGAGAAGGTGCAACTGCAAATTATTATTTTATACTCAAATGACTGCATGATAAAGTTAGTTGGCACACAGCATGAAGACAATAAATCTAAAGCTTTTATTTTTAAAAGCAATTTGTTTTTATTAATCTTTGTTAGTTAGAACAACTGCTATGTTTCAGAGGTACCAGAGAATTTCACCTACTCCAACTCCTCTATTATAACAGCTAAGCTATATATTTTTTTTTTTCTAGTATGTAAGTGAAAGCACGCTCAGATCTCTGGCTGCAAGTATTTAACAAAGAGCAGAATTTAAAGACAAACTGTGATACTCTTATTTGCACTATAGAAAATTTTACTGTGTGACTAGTCCTAGTACTGTCTACCAGAACCCAGCCTGTACTCCAAACTGCAAATCTGATACTCTTGCTAGATTAGGAACTGGATTAGGAGGGAAAAATTCCCTATGTAGTTTGCTGCTTCAAGGAGCACACTTATCTTTTCCTTGACTGTCTGGAGCAGTTGTACTGGTAATCTCCTCAAGTTTGCTACTGCCAGCCTGTATCCCATTGCTGCATTCACTTTAGTTGCTTGCTTTTGAGCAATCCTGGTGATGGAGGTTTTTCAATTTAGCCCAAACCTGTTTGTAACTGTCAGGCAGAAGTGTTGCAGTGGTAATGAAGAAGTAGAGGAGTTCAAAAGAAGATAATGCTGGAAGGAGCAGGGACTCCGAGTGTTGATACAACTTGTACCTTTTCATCATTTTCTCTGAAATCATAACCATGTTCTGTATATAAACTATTTCTCTTTGCAACTGTTGTATTGCTTGGTGAAGTGATGTGGAAGCTGTGCAGAACTCAAGTGGCAGTCTCAGAAAGACATTCTCCTAACAACACGATGACAAGTTTTGATTTTTGCAATAAAAACTTGCAGAAGTGGTGTTAATTTTATAGAATAATTCTGCATCAGCCTTATGTTGCAGATGGTTCCATATTAGGAAAAAAAAATCTTGAACATTTTTATTTGATTCTTCTGTATCTTCTTCAAAACAAAATACCTGTTTTTCTGTGAAAGTGACCTGTAAATATACCCATTCTGTTGAGACCTCTGCTCAGTATGGGATTCTCAGAATAACGTGTCTGCCTTTTTCTTAAGATCAGGATCACTTTGATATGAACAGGGAAGACTTTGAGATGTATTTTGATTTCCAAGGATTTTCTGAGTCCTTGCAAAGGTAGCCAGCTTTTCCTTCAGTTGCTTTGTTGTCTCTCTTTTCCAATAAGTACGCCCTGTTGATAAGAGGTAGCACCTGTTTCAGCACAGCAAGGCGCTTCCTTGAATGGGAGTCCTGAGTCTACTCATTCATCTTCTACTGCTTGTGATTTTTCTTGGAGGAGTAAGAACATTTTTTCTACCATCATGTTAGCTTCTACACTTTTTTCCAATAGAAAATGGAAAAATGGCCTGTATTGTTTTCTGAGTGATAGTTCATTCATCTTTCTCTGGGATCCTGTCGTCTTTGAATAATTGTTTTGAGATAACGGTGAGCATTGTCACACTTGTCAACTCTGTGCCTGTTAAGCTGCCCCTTGTTAACTTTGTAGCCAAGTAGTGAAACGTTTCATAGTTCTTACACCTTTTTCCCCAAATTCTGAGCACTTTCGTGGTTCATGACATCAGCTGCAGCATATTTTTTGTTATTTTGACTTTGAAATCTGTATGTCTTTTTTACCTCATTTGATTTTCTTAGAGCTTTTTGGATTTTTAATGATGTCTCTAATGGCAGAGGACCATCCCCCTTCCAGGAAACACGTTATTTTCACAGCAAGTTCCACATGCCTTGTCAAGTGCTAGCTCTGGTCATTTAACAGTGTCTACTGGAGTGTTTTGATCCCAGTTATGATGCCTGCTCTGTTACCAAACCCAGTTGTTACACACTTGTCTTTGCAGGCTTACACTGACAGCATACAGTTCTGTGTTGTTGATTTGTTACTGTATGCTGTTGAAAAAGGTATGTCTTCTACATTTCATTTTTTTGCATGGAGTGTATTTCTCCTCAGATTCCTGTGTTGCCATTTCACAGTCAGCTGCTTCTGCCTGTAAGAACTAAAACCTCCCCTAAATCTCAAGTGCTTCAACATACGCTATTGTCATGCGCTTTCTGACAGTGTCCTGTGACATAAAAGATGCCGTAAGAGTGATTCTGTATTTTCAGTTTTCAACAGGACTGCATTGAAAACCAGTACTTGTTCACTCATTTTAAAGGTGACAGCCAGTAAAGGGAGATACTTGTGTGTTAGCATCCTAATGGTGTTTTTCAGATATTTTATATTAACTAAATTGAACTAACACATCTAAAAAGAAACCTGTTTTGCCTATCAACACAGAAATACGAAAGCAACTAATTCATTGTGTAGCTGGAAAAGAGCAGAATGTGAAAGGCAGCTCCTGCAAATGCTTTGGGAGTCAGTGAGTGTTGCTTTTGCAGGTATTCTTACACATGTGGTTAAACTGCATGGGCGGATAGATGTTTTCAGGAAATTAAATTGCCACAAGGTGGTGGAGACAAGGCTGGCATTATTCATAGGTATTGAACTGTGATCAGTAAAGCTTGTCTCCCCTCTTGGACTCTCTCAGCTGGAAAGATTTACCTACAGCTGCTGTGCAGGAAGACTTGCTTTACTAAAAAAACCCTATCCATTTTGTCTGTATGAAAGTATGAAGATTCAATAACAGAATTAATTCATTTTAATCTGTGATTAAAGCTGGGCCAGGCTGATAGCACTCTCTGTGTGTTTTGTCTGCTTCCTCCAATGAATGCTACTGATGGAGCTCCATAGAAAAGTTTGGGAGTGGGATGCCCCAACTGTTAGCACGAAGGCTTTGGAAGAACAGGAGTGCTGGGACTGTCCTGAGAGCCTGGTGGCCATTCCTTGGCTTAGGTTACTCCATGGTTAGTAAGGTGGGTCAGCGGCTTTAGCAGATGCCCTCTGAAAGACAGAGGCAGCTGAATTTTTGCACCCAGACTAGCCTAACCCTAGAGTGCTCACTGTTCCTCATTGTTTTTTACCTTCCCATGGCACTTGATTTTGGTTATTCACATATTTCATCTGTTGTGCATGCTACGTGCTCCTGTCTCTGGCCTATAATGCTTATTGAGGGCGGGGAGAGGGGAGAGAGTAGATGACGGTCTTCTCTGAACTCTTACGTGGCTGCTTGTTGTTGAAGATGGCTGCCCCAATTCAGGTGGTTCTCTTCCATTTTGTTAAAAAATGCAAATGTGTTGAAGAACAATGAGATAACTGAACTAATATGCTACTCTATGGAATTTAAAAGGAAATAGGTTTGTCCCATTACCTCAAATATTATATAAGGTGAAATACATTTTGACATCTGGTGTCTGATTGTTCTGTGAATGCAGATTTCTCCATCTCTTGCTGTAAATATTTAAAAATGCCGTGTCATAACAACAGTCTTTTTATATTCCTTCCGATGTACTTTTGTTTTTTTCCTGACTGCCAAGGACTAATCTGTGTGGAGGGAAGGACTTCAGAGTAATTTCCTAAAAAGCCAAAGGAACTCAGAAGTGAGGGATGCGGAAAGCAGGCTGCAGTTCCTGCCAGCTGGCCGGAGCTCACCCCAGTGAGACAGCCCGTGCTGCCAGTCCCCAGGAATGCGCTGGCAGCCGGCGCCTTACCCAGCCCACCCACTCCCAGCTTGGGGACGGCAAGTCCTTTCCTTACTGGGATTTGCCACTTGATGTATTGGACTATTTTAGATATATTACATTAATATTTCTGGCTTTAAAACTGGGAACGGCTGTGGTTAAAGTATCCTGGATTCTGTGGTCAAATAGTTGGTGTTGGCAATTTCTGTGGTCACATATTTGGTAGCTCATGCTTTTTATGAATTCCAGATTTTTCTCCTCGGGGGTAACTGTGCCTCCAGAGTTAATACTGGAAGGCTTTCTCTTGGTCATGTTTGTTGCTTTCTCCTTGAAGATCACAGCTCTTTCTTTACTTCTACCATAGATATACTGGTGGGAAAGCAGCAGAACATCCCTGTAGCTACATATAGCACATCTGTCTGTACAAGTGAGCGCACATTTTCCCCAGAATATGTTGTTTTGTGCTATACTGTCAGTATATTATTTGCTTTAAATCTTGTGCTGAAAGGACTCCTAGTGAGTGTTATTGGTTTGCTTAGGAGGTGGAATTACTCTTCTTTTCTGAATGAGAAGGGCTACATTCTGAGATGCACTGTTTTACTTCAGTGAAGCTCGGCTGGTTAACACTTGCTAAAAGTCATTTCCAGAGGTGTTTTTCATTCAAGAGAGAACTGGTAGTGGCTCACTACTAAACAGGACAAATAAAATTAGCTGTTACAAAAATGAAAAACATTCAGTGAATTTTTCTGCTCTGTATTTGGGAAGGCCCTGGATGGGCCACTTGCCCCTGAGAACATGATGTAGGCATGTATCTGAAGCCAGTGCAGAAGGTGGTAAAATTACATAGTGCTGAACAGCCTTTTCAAGGGCAACTCACAGGCACGTGTCTTAGCAAGACATTTTCAATTTTTTCAGCCTTTGATATGCAGATGTTTGTTACAAATCTAGGAACATAGAGAAGTCTGCAGAAATTATACAAATTGAATTAGTTGATATTTAAATGAAGTAGACAAGGTGATTTAGTTGGCCATAGACTGGGTAAATACACATCGCATAAAGTCAGGCAAAGTTCGACAAGAACTGTGGGATGCTTTTAGAAAAGGAAGAAAAAGGGAGGGCATAGGAGCATAACAGATGCTAAGGAGCTCAAGGAAACTAAAACTTTTTAACCAAGTCTAGTTTTTGTCAGAATGTACATTTTACTGGCAAAAGCAAACTACTATAATAATGTATTGAGGTGTTGATAAAGTTCTGAATTCAGTAATGCACCATACTTCGTTTAATCAATCACCAGTATACAATAAATGCTATATATTTTAAGTGGCTTTAAAGCGTGCTTGAGTATAATTCATATATATGTGTAGGCAGGAGTAGTCACTTTAATTTTGCCTGTACTCTTACAGTAGTGGAAAAAATTGAAGGATACCCCTTGGAAGTTTTTAACAGTCACATTGTGCAAAAGATGCTTTTCATTTGTCAGTGCCTATTTGCTGTTGGAAATCCGAGTATAAAGCTGTGAAGGTCAGATGTTTTCTCCTTACAGCATTAGTAAAAAGAAAAAAAACCAAAAAAATATGCCTTGTCTAGAGTATTCCTGGGACAAATTTCCCAGAATTTTCCTCCTTCTTTTTCATTTCTTTGCATAAAATATCCATAACCCCTCTTCCTTGATGAGGTGGCAAAACATCCAAATACACTGGCTGATTTTTGAGATCGATTTCCAGCTCTCCTTTTCTCCATTGTCCTGAAATACATCTTTCTGCCTACTAATTACTAAAGGGATATGCTGTCTGAGAGTATGAAACATCTCTGTTTCATTAAATTAGACTGAGGCTGCAGTGAAAAAGTGGAAGGTGATGTTTCTCGGCTGTGCTCTTCTTTCATCCTGACGTACTTGGGGAAAGAATAAAAATCTCCTTTGCCTGTGTGGGACTGGTTTGTTTGTTTGCAGGTTTGTGCATGTGTGTACATATCTGCGTATGCCATATAACTGTGAAAAACACTGCATTGAAGATGATAAACTTAGTTCCTTCACTTTTTTTGGTTGGCTGGAATTCACAGTTCAAAATCATTCACCATATTGGTATGAGTGAGAAATTTAACTATCTGAAATAAAAATCAGGTGACTTAACAGCAATTTGGAAAATTAAGGAAAATATTAAAAACTGAAGGTCTGGCCATGAACTTGCAAAATTTGAAATGCTATGTGCATGTACTGGTATGGCTGCCATTGGATCACTGAAAGGAGAGCCCCTGGAGCATCAGTCCTACTACCGTGTTGCTATAGTCCTTTTCATACCCCTGTTCTGCAACTGAAACTTGGCTTCCCACTTACTGTTAGGGGAAACTGCCCCTCAGTCTTCTTTATCTTTAAGGTTGTCCCCCCTTCAAGTGCTGTGTTTTTGGAGGACAGAGGCAGAGGGTGAAATTCCCATCCTTTGAATTCCAGTTTGAAGGTGAATAAATATTCCTGAAGGAAAGAAGTGTATTTTCTAGAGCAATAGTGAAATTATAAGATTATTGTTTTCAATCCCATTACATCTCTGGGCAGGTGAGTCCAATGCATGAAGGAATTTATTTCTGTTTTGGCAGGAAATCTTACCTGGATTTAATCTCGATATGGGACATAGTAATACAAGAAATAGACAAGAATGAATTGTGATGGCCAGACTAAGGAGAAAGGTAAAAAGAAAAACAGTGAGGGTACATTTTTATAAGTCAACGGGACAGAGAGTTGTAATGAGTAAGTGAGAAGAGCACAATAAGAGGTTTAGGAAATGTGTTTTGTGGAAAGGAAGACTTTGATTTTTAAAACACTTCTTATATTGCATTACATATCTGGCAGAACTTCTGATTTTTCTAGCCTTAATGAGAACACAAGCAAATGTCCAGAGTATCTGTAAACTAAGAATCGATCCTTTGCAGGGTTCCCCTCCTCTGATCTTGCTCATTCTTCCCCTTGAAATTTCAACAGGTTGGTTTTTATAATATTAGTGTTCTGACTCTTGGATTAATGATAACAAGGGTCTCTTGCTTTTCTTTAGCTCTCAGATGCTAGCTGGTGGTCTTATAAAGCTTTTTATCTTTCTATTACTTTCCAGACATTAACTAATTAATCTTAACAACACCCTGTCAAAGAGGTAAAATAATTAAGTATTGTTATTTACAGACTAGAAATCAAAAGGAGGGAAGTGTAGCAGAGGGCTACAAAGATGGTGAGGGGACTGGAACATCTCTCCTACGAGGAGAGGCTGAGGGAGCTGGGCTTGTTCAGCCTGAAGAAGAGAAGGCTGACAGGGGACCTTATAAATGCTTATAAATATCTGAAGGGTGCGTGTCAGGAGGATGGGGCCAAGCTCTTTTCAGTGGTGCCCAGCGACAGGACAAGGGGCAATGGACACAAACTGAAGCACAGGAAGTTCCGTCTGAACATGAGGAAGAACTTCTTCCCTCTGAGGGTGACGGAGCACTGGAACAGGCTGCCCAGGGAGGTTGTGGAGTCTCCTTCTCTGGAGATATTCAAGACCC